>Ga0208388_1000007_pt1 | contig 75025 bp, 113 predicted proteins | sample CryBogCBH18Jul07_FD_185511 | JGI IMG/M metagenome (GOLD analysis project Ga0208388, IMG submission 185511) | Freshwater microbial communities from Crystal Bog, Wisconsin, USA - CBH18Jul07 (SPAdes) (version 2) | ecosystem: Environmental > Aquatic > Freshwater > Lake | place: Crystal Bog...
AATTTAGGAGCAACAAATGGCAATTACTCAAGCAATGTGCGATTCGTTCAAGGTACAAATCCTTAGCGGTCAGCAAAATTTGGTGTCTGGTTCTTCCCAGACTTATAAACTCGCTTTGTATACAAGCTCAGCAACATTGAGCAACGCTACAACTGCATATACAACTGTGAACGAAGTAACAAGTTCAGGTTCTAACTACACTGCTGGTGGAAACACTTTGACAGTAAGCACAAGCCCAACATCTACTGGTAACGTGGCATTTATGTCATTTGCTAATACTTCTTGGACTAACGCTAACATCAGTGCAGCGGGCGCTTTGATTTATAACAGCACTGCTAATACCGCTGTTTGTGCATTGAGCTTCGGTAGTACAGTTACTTCAACTAACGGCACTTTTACCGTGATATTTCCTACCGCAGCAGCAGGATCTGCAATTATTCAGATAGGTTAATTTGTGAAGCTTTGTATAGTTTGCAAAGCTCAAAAACCTTTAAGCGAGTTCTACAAACGTAAGGACTCTCCTGATGGTTATCGTAACGACTGTAAAGATTGTCGTAAGGCAAATGCATCTCAAAGTTATTACAATAATCAAGAATCTTGTAAATCTAGATACAAATTTGCACACGCTAAACGTATTGCAAATAACCCAAACTTTTATGCCGAGCGTTATGCAAAGCAAAGAGAAAAAAGTTTAGAGCAATCTAAGCAATATTACCAAGCAAACGCAGAAGAGCGCAAAGCTAAGCAGCGCCTGTGGAGCAAAACCAATCGTGGCATTGCTAACGCTCTTAGTCGCAAGTACAAGCTTAAAAAAGCTAAGGCTACACCACTATGGTTAACGCCCGAACAGCTTTATAATATGCAATGTACTTACAAAGTTGCGGCGCAATTGAGTGAGACTAGCAGTGAAAAATGGCATGTTGACCACATAGTGCCTATTCGTGGCAAAGATGTATGCGGGCTTCATGTACCTTGGAACTTACAACTATTACCGGCAAAAATGAATATGACTAAAGGAAACAGAGTATGGCGTTAGTCGTCTTCGACCGAGTGAAAGAATCCAGTAATACTGCTGGTACTGGAACTATTGTTTTAGCTGGCGCTCAAGCTGGCTATCAGTCCTTTGCCGTTGTTGGTAATGCCAACACAACTTACTACACCATTGCAGATCAATCTGGGTCTAACTGGGAAGTAGGTATTGGCACGTACTATTCTGGTAACGTTTCGCTTGCCCGTACAACTATTCTTGCCTCATCAAACGCTAACGCTGCGGTATCTTTTGGGTCTAATACCAAAGACGTATTTATTACTTACCCAGCAGAAAAGTCTGTCAACCAAGATGCTACTGGTAACGTAACAGTAAGCCAATTTTTAACTGCAAACAATATTGTATCTGTTGGAAATACCGCAGTTAGTTCTAATGCTGGTGCTTTTTCTCTTGGCGCTCTTAGTTATTCAGATACTGGTATTTTTGCTTCTTACGCTAACACCGCTAATACCTACGTACAAATTATTGCTCAGAACTTAAGCAATGGAACTAATGCTTCTGTCGACTTTGTAGTAACAAACGATACTGGCACAGCATATGCAGACTTTGGTATTACTTCTAGCAAATATACTGGATCTGGCGCACTTTCAGCAGCCAACGTAGCTTATATTTATGCTGGCGCTGCTGATCTTGTTGTTGGTACAGCAACTGCTAACTCGATTCACTTTGTTGTCAACAACTCTGCGGTTGATGCGTTTACTATTAATGCAAGCGGAGCTTTGGCAGCAAATGCTTCTTATGGTACTGCTGGTCAAGTATTAACATCTCAAGGTAATGCCGCTGCTCCTACATGGTCTACTTCATCTGGCGCTTTAGCTACAGGCAATAACTCAGTCTTATTGAATAATACTTATATAACCTCAAATGGTACAATAGGTGCTGGTCAGAATGGTTTCTCTGTAGGACCAGTAACAACCGCAAACGGCGTAACATTAACAATTACTAGCGGTCAACGTTGGGTGGTAATTTAATATGAGTACGATCAGCGCAGGAAATACAACAACAACGGCTTTAGTACAAACGGCTGACACTACTGGTAACTTAACTTTGGTAACCACTGGCGGCATGATATACGCCAACGCATCTACTGGTGGTTTTGTAGTGCCAACAGGCACATACGCACAACGTCCTGCATCTCCTGTAACGGGAACAATTCGATATAACACAAGCAATAACGTAACTGAAATTTATTCAGGTGTTGGTTGGACTATAGTGACCGCACAATCTATTGTAGCTACTTATGTAATTGTAGGTGGGGGCGGTGCAGGTGGTGGAGGCTCTGGTGGTGGGGGTGGGGCAGGTGGTTATTTAACTGGAAGCTATACACTTACACCAACAAACGTATACAACATTACTATTGGTGCTGGTGGCGCTGGTGGCGCTGGAACAGGCGCAAATGGAGCAAATACAACGGCTTTAGGATATACGGCTGTTGGTGGTGGCTATGGTGGTTCTGGCTCTAATGGCGCTTCTGGAGGTTCAGGAGGAGGAGGCTCTGGTAATGCTTACACAGGCGGAGCTGGCACTTCTGGTCAAGGTTATGCTGGAGGCACAGGTTCTGTTGGATCTGGTGGCGGTGGTAGCGGAGTTGGTTACGATGCTGCAGGCGGAGGTGGTGCTGGTGGAGTTGGAGCAAACGGTTTAACAACATCTTCAGGTGCTGGCGGGGATGGATTAAGTAGCTCAATTACAGGTTCAGTTGCATATTTCGCTGGTGGTGGCGGTGGCGGATGCGATACATATAGAGGAATTACATCTGGTGGTGGTGGTGGCGCAGGTGGTGGTGGTGCTGGTTCTACAACAGCATCTACTGCAGGCTCTGCTGGAACATCTAACACAGGTGGTGGCGGTGGCGGAGGTGCTAACGGACCAACAGGTGGTGGAGCAAGTGGTAATGGTGGTAATGGTGGTTCAGGAGTAGTTTATTTATCTGTACCAACAATTCAATACACAGGCACTACTACTGGAAGCCCTGTTGTGGCAACATCAGGCGGCAATACAATTATGAAATTTACAAGTAGCGGAAGCTACACGGCTTAACAAAGGAGATATTACATGAGCCATTATGCAAAAGTAGTAGATGGCAAAGTGACACAAGTGATTGTCGCTGAAGCCGATTTTTTTAAAACATTTGTGGATTCTAGTCCTGGTCAATGGATTCAGACTTCATACAACACTATTGGCGGGCAGCATACACAAGGCGGTACTCCGTTGCGTGGAAACTACGCTGGTATTGGTTATACATACGACCAAGCTAATGATGTGTTTTATGCACCTCAACCTTTTCCATCTTGGACAATATCAGCTCCTACATGGCAATGGCAAGCGCCAACACCAATGCCTACAGACGGTAAAGTCTATATTTGGGATGAGCCTACAGTATCTTGGAAAGAAGTAGTACCTGCTTAAGGATTAAAGATGACCACTATTATTGGCGGAAGTGTTCCAAACATTACATTTAGTGATGGAACAACACAAAACTCAGCTACTTCTGGTGGCGGTGGTGGTCCTGGTGCGTTTCAAGCAATTCAATCTGCTAACTTTACAGCTACTGCAAACAATATCTATGCTGTAAACACTGCTGCTGCGACTATTTATGCAGCACTTCCAGCTACTCCAAGCGTTGGGCAGTATGTAACTTTTATTGATTTTGCTAGAACTTTTGGCACTAACAACCTAATTATTAACCCTAACGGTAGTTTAGTAGAAGGGCTTAGTAATACCTCTACCATTGGTACAAATGGCGCATCAGTATCTGCAATTTATTCTGGTTCTGTTCAGGGGTGGATTCAGTATGCTGGTGTATCTATTCCGCAAATTGGTGGTTATTCTGTTTCCGTATTGGCTGTTGCTGGTGGTGGCGGTGGCGGTGGCCCTTATGGTGGCGGTGGCGGTGCTGGTGGATTTTTAGCAACTTCTGGAACAGTAACTCCCGGTTCTGCTTATTCAGTAACGGTAGGTGCGGGAGGTTCAGCAGGTGCTGCTGCATTAGATCCAACAACCGCCGCAGGTGGAAATGGCGGAAACACATCTATTGTTGGTGGTTCGTTGACTGTCGTTGCAATAGGCGGCGGTGGCGGTGCTGGATACGGATCTAATGACTATAGGGGTGTAGGAAAAAATGGTGGGTCAGGCGGTGGTAATAGCGATTGCAATACTGCTACTAGTTCTGGAACATTTGGTCAAGGCTATGGCGGCGGTATATCTGGAATGTCATCCAACTATGGCGGTGGTGGTGGCGGTGGCGCTGCTTCAGCGGGTGGAAGTGGAACTACCTCTAACGGAGGAACCGGGGGTACTGGTTCTGTTTCTACAATTACTGGTTCATCTGTAACCTATGCAGGTGGTGGTGGTGGCGGTACATATGTTGGTGGAACGGGTGGAACAGGTGGAACAGGTGGTGGTGGTAACGGCTCAGGAAGTGGTGCTGGTTCTGCTGGCTCTGCAAACACTGGTGGTGGTGGCGGCGGCGGTTTTGAAAGTAATACTCCAACAGCATATGCTGGAGGTGCTGGTGGGTCTGGCGTAATTATTATTTCTTACCAAGGCTCTCAGCGTGGCTCTGGAGGTACAGTAACATCCGCTGGTGGTTACACAATCCACACATTTACATCATCTGGCACATATACGGCTTAAGGAAAAATAATGGCTTCAACTATTAATGCCGACAATGGCGTAATTTCAGGAATAACAGGAATTCGCACAACTGCGGATAACACAGGAAACCTTGCGCTCCAAGCTAATGGCGTAACGCTTTTAACTGTAGCTACAAATAATACGATTGTATTAGGAAATACCCTTAAGTTTGCTGATGGCTCAACTGCTAATACTGCAGCCTCTGGCGGTCCTGGAACTGCAAACGTACAAAGCGCTAACTTTACTGCCGTATCTGGCTATGTTTATGGGGTCAATACTACAGCTAATGCCGTAACTTTAACGCTCCCCGCTTCGCCAACGGTTGGTAATTTTGTTAGTATTGTTGATTACAACAGAACATTTAACGTCAATAACTGCATCATTAACCCAAACGGTAATAAAGTTGCAAACACCACTGTTAATACCACATTAAACCTAGCAGGAACTCAGCTTACTCTTTTTTACATGGATTCCACACAAGGCTGGCTGCAAGTATCTGGCGCACAATCACAGTTTGTTGGTGGGTATTCGGCTTCGTATTTAGTAGTTGCTGGCGGTGGGGGTGGATCTTCTGGACAAGTTGGCGGTGGTGGTGGTGGTGCTGGTGGGTTGTTAAGCGGTAGCACTACTCTTGCCCCAGGAACAGTTTTTGCAGTTACAGTTGGTGGCGGTGGTGCTGGTGGTGTAAATTCTTCTGGTACAAACGGTTCAAACGGAAGCGCTTCATCTTTTGGTTCTATTGTTACCACAGTTGGTGGTGGTGGTTCTAGTAACGCTGGTGGTTCTGGCGGAGGATCAAGCTCTACAAATGCTGGACAACCAGGAACATCTGGTCAAGGTAATGCTGGTGGATCTGGTTCTTCTGGAAATGGATATAACTGCGGTGGTGGTGGTGGTGGAGCAGGTTCTGCAGGCTCAAGTACAGGAAATGGACCTAATGGAGCAAATGGTGGAAATGGTTTAGCTTCTACTATTACAGGGTCATCTGTTTATTACGCTGGTGGCGGTGGTGGCGGTTCTGATGGTCGTGTTAGTGGCTCAAACGGTTCTGGCGGTACTGGAGGTGGTGGTAACGGATCATACTCTGGCGGAGGATCTGCTGGTGGAACAAATACTGGTGGCGGTGGTGGCGGTCAAGGATACAACGGTGGAAATGGTAATGCTGGCGGGTCTGGGATTGTTATTATTTCTTACGCCAATTCAACTCAAAGAGGTACTGGCGGTACAGTAACATCTTATTCATCTGGTGGAAATACCTATTGGGTTCACACATTTACAACTAGCGGCAATTACACAGCATAGGGTAGACCATGTTCGGTTTTAGCCCATTCGCCTCAGCCCCCTTTGCAGATACAGGTGGTGTAACCCCGGTACCAGCGTCAGTCACGCTTACTGGTGTAGTAGGTATTGGGCAAGTCGGAACTGCGGTAGCGGCGGCAGCAGGTAATTTCTACGCAACAGGTATTGTTGCAATCGGTAGAGTCGGCACAGTAACAGAAGCTGCAAATGCCAATACATTCTTAACAGGAATCAGCGCACCGGGTCAAATCAATAGCGTAACCGAAACCGCTGCAGCAAATGTTTATTTAACAGGCATAAGCGCTCCGGGGCAAATAAACCCAGTAAACGTTGTTGTTCCAAACGTCATGGTAATGTTGACTGGCGTAGTTGGTATAGGGCGTACGGGTTTCTTATCTACTCAAGACGATGGACAAATAGGGGTTACTGGACTAGTCGGATTAGGCCAAATTCATTCCGTATTTACTACGGCTGCTGCTAATGCAACAGTAACTGGGGTTCGTGGTTTAGGTCAAATTAATTCTGTATCTTATGCGGAAGAGGCAAATATTGCCGTAACAGGTATAAATGCGCCGGGCCAAGTCAACCCAGTATCTGAAAAAGCCAATGTAAATATCTTAGTAACAGGCCTAAATGCCCCAGGCCAAATCAATAGCGTTAACATAAAGATATCTCCAAATGTAAATTTGACTGGATTGGTAGGTCTTGGTATTGTAGGAAATGCTTATGCTTCTGTAGCCATAGTACAGCCAGTAACAGGAGTTGTAGCAATAGGTCGAGTAGGCACTGCAAACGCCACAGGAACAACAAATGTGGTCTTAACAGGAGTCGTTGCAAGGGGTATAATTGGACAAGTCCTTGTTTGGGGTCAAATTCCTGACGACCAAAACCCTAATTGGACAGAAATTAATGATTCTGGTACAGATGGGTGGACGGCAATTGATGATTCAGAAACCGCAAATTGGGAACTTATAGCAGCATAAAGGACAAACATGGCATCTACATACAGCACAAGCCTAGGGCTTGAATTAATCGGTCAGGGCGAACAGTCCGGCACTTGGGGTATTACAACCAATAATAATTTTGGAACCCTTGTTGAGCAGGCAATTACTGGTGTGCAAACAATCACCATGTCAAACGCTACCTACACCCTGTCTTTTTATCAAGGCGCATCTGACGAAGCCAGAAATGCTGTTTTGGTTGTAAAAGGAACTAACTTAGCCCCACAAAACTTAATTGCTCCAGGGGTTAATAAAACCTATATTGTTAGCAACCAAAGCGGTAACACAGTTAACATTACGACTAGCGGCGGCAATGGCATTTCTATTTTAAGCAATACAACTGCATTAGTTTATTGCGACGGAACTAATTTTTATAGCGCAACACCTTCTTTAAATAGTGTTATTGGTAACTTGTCTGTTACTGGATCTGGTTCTTTTGGTAGTAACGTAACTGCCACTAATAATATTGTGGCTGGCGCAAACGCAGCGGTGGGTGGAAATTTAGTTGTTACAGGCGCTATTTCTGCTGGTTCATTTACAGGCATTACTGGACGGATCGTACAAACTGTAGTTGCTTCTAGGTCAATTGGGTTTTTTACAACCAGCGGATCTCCAGTACCTTCGGGGGTTACCGCAACAATTACGCCGACATCAACTGCAAGTAAAATTTTGGTTTTATGGACTAGTGCCCAAGCAGCGCCTAATGGTTCTGGTGGTAATCCTTCTGGTAACTCATACGTATCTATGTACCGCAATGGTTCAAACTTAGCTGGTGGAACAAACTTTATGTGTGATGGATTAGCAGACGATAGTAACTTGTATTTTAACTGCGCCATGTCTATTTTAGATTCCCCTGCTACAACAAGTTCTCTTACTTACCAACCGTATGTTTGGGCGGATATTAATGCGGGTATTTATGGGTATGCTAACTTTATTTTGATGGAGATTTTATAATGTCAGCAACGGTTTTTGATGCGCTTCTAGCGTTAACCCCAACAGCTAAATTTGGTGTAAGGGATAATACTTATGCAGGTATTGATTGGTATTCACCAGATATCCTACAACCTAGCGAAGCAGAAGTGGATAATGAAATTATTAGGCTTGACGCACAAGCACCACTTACTGCCTGCCAACAAAAGGCTTCTCAGCTTTTGTACCAAACCGACTGGACAACTATTGCTGATGTATCGGATCCAGCTAAGTCAAACCCATATTTAACAAACGCTGCCGAATTTAACACATATCGTAATACCGTTCGCCAATACGCAATTAACCCTGTAGCCGACCCTACTTGGCCTTCACAGCCAACAGCACAGTGGAGTAGCAAATGAGCGATACCAAAATAGAACTTGCGTGCCCAGAGTGCAAAAAGGAAGTAACGCAGATAGAGCTTGCTTGTAATTCATGTAGTTTTTGCCATGCGGAGTTAAAAGCACCTATTCAAAACGCAACAGTTACAGTAGATCCCTTGCCGATGTTTGGTATTACCTTTTAAGGAATAGTATGAAAAAACTAATTAAAAAAGCTTTGGCGTTATTTAAAAAGCCAAAAGAAGAAGTGGTAGTAGATCCATTAGAAGCCGCTTGGCCTTTTCCTGTGCCTGCAGAAAAGAAGAAACCGAAAGTGGCAAAAGCCACAACTCGCCCTAAAAAACCAGCGGTAGTTGCTAAAACCGCAGCCAGTACCGTAGCTAAAAAGCCTGCTAAAAAAACCACAAAAAAGGTGAAATAAAGTGAGGTATGGTAGACCCGTTTGGTATAGCCGAAGGAGCGAAAGCTTTTAGTGGTGGCCTTAATGCGAGTCATGAGGCTGCTAAAAGTTTATCCAAAAGTGTTGAGAATATCCACCAAGATGGTCTGGATATAGCGCAGAGAAAAGCCAAAGAGAGACGGTTAGCGGTACGGGAAGCAGAGTTAAAGAAGGAAAAGGCGCTGATTAAAGCGCTTGAGCAGTGGAAGCATAAGAAGCAAATCTCCGATGAGGAGGCGAATCTAAAGATTCAGTTTGTAAAGAAGTATGGAGCAAAAGAATGGGATGCAGTATTAAAGATTAAGTTAGATATTGAAAACATGGAACGCAAAGAAAATGAGGAGTTCCAGCACGACGCAAAAACAATACAGCGTGTAAAAATATGGTGTTGGGTTGCAGCTTTTATAGTAACTTTGTGGCTTAAATTTGTATTAGGAGTTATTTAATGAATAAGATTTTTCAAACAATGATGACCGGAAAAGATAACCATACGCATGATATTGCAAAATGGGCTTGGCTGGGCGGCTTTATCATTATTGCTGCCGCTGCTATTTATCTTATCTATGCAGGGCATGAAATCAACCTCATGGAATTAGCTGGCGCATTGGGCGCTAACTCAGGTTTAAATGCGGCATCGGTTGCTGGTAAACAGCTAGCTGGAGCGGAGCCTGACCCACAATGAACTTTATTTTTTCTCTTCTAGGCGGTCTTGGTGTCCAAGCTTACATTTATATTGCTCTTGTACTTGGTTCCTTTGGTGCTGGTGTTTATGTGGAACATTTACGCTTTGCTGACTTCAAAAACGAGGTTGTTATTGCCACCAAGGCGCAAGAAGCCAAAAACGAATCAATCATCAAACAACAAGACCTAGTAACTAAAGGAATCCAAAATGAGTATGAAACTAAGCTCTCTGCTGTTCGTAATTTTTATGCTGTCGGGGTGCGCAACCCCAGTAGCAGTTCAATGTCCGGCATTTCCCCAGCCCCCAAAGGAACTGATGCAGAAACCGCCTACCCAATACTTGCTGGACAATGCGCTGAAACCACGGCCCAACTAACATCGCTCCAAGACTGGATTAATCAACAAGTAGGTATTAAATGACAGCTACGCAACTACAAGCACTAGGTATTGACCCTAAATGGGATGTCCCTCTAAACCAGGTTTTTGTTAAATATGATATCAACACACCTAAGCGTCAAGCAGCGTTTATTGGTCAGTGTGCTCATGAGTCTAATAATTTTAAGGTGCTACAAGAAAACCTTAACTACAGTGCCGAAGGACTAATGAAGACTTGGCCTAGCCGTTTTCCTACTTTAGAAATAGCCAATCAATATGCACGGCAACCTGCCAAAATTGCAGGAAAGGTATATAACGGACGCATGGGTAACACTTCTGAAGAAGAGGCTTCTAAGTATTTTGGAAGAGGTTTGATTCAACTAACTGGCAAGGAAAACTATGACAACTGTGGAAAAGCAATTGGCATTGACCTTATTAATCAACCACAGCTTCTGGCTGAGCCTATGTATGCTTGTATGTCTGCGGGGTGGTTCTGGAACAAAAAAGGACTAAACGACTTGGCGGATGCGGGTGATTATGAGACAATGACAAAACGCATTAACGGCGGTTTAATTGGCCTAGATGACCGCAAAACTAAAATTCTAAAGGCGCTATCCGTATTAGGGTAAACCACTATGCCATTACAAAAACTACAACTTCGCCCCGGACTTAACCGTGAGGGTACTGACTATGCTAACGAAGGCGGTTGGTATGATGGCGACAAAGTTCGTTTTCGTTCTGGCTTTCCTGAAAAGTTGGGTGGTTGGGTTCGTTTAAGTACGGCTACATTTTTAGGTGTTGCTCGCTCATTATGGAACTGGGCTACGCTAAATGGCTCTAACTTGCTAGGGGTTGGCACCAATTTAAAATACTATATTGAAAACGGCGGTGTATATAACGACATTACTCCTATTGTAGAAAACTCAAACTATACCAATGCCTTATCTACTGGTTTTACTACTTTAGCTGCTAACCTAAGTTCAAACGCAACTACATTTTCTTTTACTAATGCGCTACACTTTCCAGAACAAAACGGTATTGTAAAAATTGATTCTGAACAAATCTTTTATTCGACCCAAAGTGGAAACGTAGCTACTGGCTGTATTCGTGGTTATAACAATACTACGGCAGCCTCCCATACTTCTGGCGCTAATATTGCCAGCGCTTTCTTTAGCTGGTATGACTCTAATAACGATGCTAATAACGGCGACTTTATTATTATTTCTAACTGCTCCGTAACATCTGTAGGTGGTATTGCAAACACGACTATTAACGGGGAACACCAGACATTTAAATATACCCCCAATAATGATTACGTATTGGCTACTACGGCAGATAACAACCTTGCCAATATTACTTTTACCACTTCTCAAGTTAGCAATACAGCAAATATAAGTGTAGCTTACGAATACCCTGTAGGTCTTTCTGTTTACTCAATAGGTAACGGTTGGGGTGCAGGTCCTTGGAGTCGTGGTGGTTGGGGTTCTGCATACAATACTGGTACTGGTGTGGGTCAGCAATTACGTCTTTGGTCTAATGATAACTATGGACAGGACCTTGTTTTAGCGCCTCGTGGCGGTCCTATATTCTATTGGCAAGCTGCTAACGGTGTAGGTAACCGTGCTAAGTATTTATCAGACCTATCAAACACAGCATCTTTTAGTGGACAGTTTGTACCGACTTCAACCAACGCAGTTGTGGCTTCAGCTATCCAGCGCTTTGTAATTGCTTTTGGCGCTAACTCGTACGATGCTTCAAACCCAAATACTACTTTTGACCCAATGTTAGTTCGTTGGTCAGACCAAGAAAATGCGTTCCAATGGGTACCTTCAGTAACCAACCAAGCTGGTGAGTTCCGCTTAACTAACGGCTCATATATCATGACCGCAAGGGCAACCCGCCAAGAGATTCTAGTTTGGACAGATTCAGCGCTGTATTCTATGCAGTATTTAGGATCGCCGTTTGTTTGGGGCTTTAACATCTTGATGGACAACATTACCATCATGTCCCCTAACTGCGCTATTACTATTAACAACATTACTTACTGGATGGGTCTGGATAAGTTCTATATGTATTCTGGTCGTGTAGAAACCTTACCTTGCGCCCTGCGTCAGTACATTTTTGATGATATTAATAAAGACCAAGCATGGCAGGTTACTTGCGGAAGCAACGAAGGATATAACGAAATCTGGTGGTTCTATGTTAGCCAGTCCAGCAAAAATACTGTAATTGATAAGTACGTTGTCTATAACTATGCCGACCGTGTTTGGTACTATGGCTCTATAAACCGCACTGCATGGTTAGATACTGGTATTCGCCAAAACCCAATGGGTGCTTTCCAAACTGGTGTAGATTCTGTAGGAAACCCAATGGGTCGTATTCTTTACCATGAAGTTGGTACTGATGATGTATCAGGATTAACGGCGTTACCAATCGTCTCGTATGTGCAATCTTCTGACTTTGATATCGGAGATGGTGAGCATTTTAGTTCTGTATGGCGCATGTTGCCTGACGTAAACTTTAACGGCTCTAATGTTAATAATCCATCAGTAACAATGACTTTGTTACCCCGCCAAAACTCAGGTACTGCTTATAACAATGCTACAGTTACAACAACTACTAGCGGACAAGACTATTCTCAATACCCAGAATATACGATTCAACAGTTTACTGGTCAGGTTTATACCCGCCTACGTGGTCGTCAAATGGCTATGGTAATTGCTTCTAGCGGGTTAGGTGTGGCTTGGCAGCTAGGTACTCCTCGTATTGATGTTAAACCTGATGGACGCAGATAATGAGTACGGGTACTACTAAATCACCTAACTTACTGGTTGCCCCTGCCAAGTACGATAAAACGTACCAAGACCAGCTTAATAACACCCTGCGTCTTTATTTTGCACAGCTAGATAACCCTGGCCCATCAGCAATGTCTTCTAAATTTACTCAGGTAAATGGACAGACCCAAATCGTTTCGGCACTCAATTTTAGCCAAGCAAATGCTACTGGAGTACAGGTTTTGAGCTTACCGACCCAAGCCAATATATCTAGTTTGCGGGTTGGCGACGTTTATGTGGATACAAGTAATGCAAATGTATTGAAAGTTAAGGTTAGTTAGATGGTAAAATCAGGTAAATTCGTCTTTAAGGTGGCTCTATGGGCTTAAATTATCCAATGCAACAAGCTGAACAAGGTATGGGAATTGACCAACTAGGTGCCCAGAATACTATGTTTCCGCAAAGCCAAATGGTAAGAAGCTACTATTCTAGCCCATCTCAACAACCTACAGGCGCAGTAATGCCTAACCAAAGCAGCCCAGTTCAACGTTTTGATGACGGTGGCGACGTTTCTGCAGCCCCTACTGACCCTACTTTTGGTAATCCAGATTTAGCTAATCTAGTTAGTATTGACCCTGCTACTGCACAACAATTAAATGCCTTAAAAGCTAGCAATCCAAAAGCTTATAACGACCAGCTAATGAACGCTGTAGCAAACCAGCTAACCTCTAACTATAGAACAAATACCAACTACGATGCGGTAGGTAAACAATTTAACGCCTTGCAATCTGCAGACCCACAACAATGGTATAGAAACCAACTTGCATTTTTAGGTAATCAAGTAGGTTGGCAACAAGGTCAAAACACTTCTGGCAATATTTCCAAAATCCAGCCACAGATAGATCAAACAATTGCTGATGCACAAAAAGCTGGTCTTACCCCAGATGAAATAAACTCTATTATGAGTGGTAGTACTAGGCAAGCAAACCTTACAAACCAACAACGTATTGCTAATGAAGCAGCGTCGGGTGGTGGTATGTTTAGTGGTATAGCGGGTTTAGCAATGCCAGCGGCAGATTTAGTAGCGCTTGGTACAGGGCAAGCTTGGGCACTACCTTTTATTAACGCAGGTATTTCCGCAGCAAACGGCGCAGACCCAACTAAAATTGCGGAGACTGCGGCACTTAGTTATGCACTACCAGAAATTGCCCAAGGCTTACCAACAGATGTAGCACAAGGGTTACAAGGTTTTAATACAGCTAAAAACATATATGCGGCAACACAAAATCCAAATAATATAGGCGCTGATATTAACGCAGCTAAAGGGATCACTACCTTGACTGCTGCACAAGGCGGACTTATGTCGGGGGGTGGTATTTCTAATTTAGGTTCATATTCTGATGGCGGTAGACTTTTAAAAGGTCCCGGAGATGGTATGAGTGACCACATCCCAGCTAAAATAGGTAAGCACCAGCCTGCTCGTTTGGCTGACGGAGAATTTGTAATTCCTGCAGACGTTGTAAGTCATCTAGGTAATGGCTCGACAGATGCAGGGGCTAAAGTTTTATACAAAATGTTGGATCGTATTCGTAAGGCTCGTACAGGTAATCCTAAACAGGGCAAACAAATCAATCCTAATAAATTTATACCAAAAGGATAAGTCATGGGACTCTTTGACGCACAAGGGATTACTTCTACCCCACAATCAGCATCAAACGTAACTTCGGGAATTGCGACTTGGGCGCAACCGTACATAAATAATTATCTAACCCAAGCGCAGAATTTAGCTGGTACCGGTGGCGCTGGTCCAAACGCATTGATGCAGCAATCATATACAAACGCTGCTAATATGCAAACCCCCGGTCAGTTTGGGCAAGCTACAAACTTATTTAATCAGACAGGCTCAGCGGCGCAACAAGTAGGTCAAAACTATGCAAACCAAGCTACTAACCCTAATGCGGTTGGTGCTTACATGAACCCCTACATCCAACAATCGCTTGCTCCACAGTTGGCACTATTAAACCAACAACAAGCATTGCAGGGTCAACAAATTCAAAGTCAAGCTACTGGCGCAGGTGCGTTCGGTGGTAATCGTGAAGCACTAGCACAAGGCTTAAATGCGCAAAACTATGGTCTAGCTGAACAACAAGCTATAGGCCAAGGATATAACACTGCGTACAATAACGCTATTCAAAACATGCAGTATGGTGCTAACTTAGGTTTACAAGGCTTAAATACAGCAAACCAAGCTGCTTCCGGTCTGGCTGGTACAGGCGCTGCGCAAAATACAGCGAATTTAGGTATTGCTAATCTACAAAATACTTTAGGCCAACAGCAGTACAACTTGCCTTACCAAAACCTACAATTCTTGCAAGGCATGATGAGTGGTCTACCATACACTACCCAACAAACTCAAGGCTACCAAGCAGCTCCAAATACTTTATCTCAAGTTGCTGGCTTAGGTACTTCTTTAGCTGGAGCATATGGTTTGTACAACAACCTAACTAAAGGTAATAACCCATCAACACCTACAACACCGGTAAATACTACTAGCACCACAGATACTTCCGGTAACAGTACACTTAGCCTTAACAACGGTAATGGTTCAATAAGTACATCTATGCCTATTAGCGACCAATACGACAATATAACGCTATCTGCTAAAGGCGGTCGAATCAAAGAAAAGAAATATGCAGGTGGTGGCTTAGTTTCTCTTGCAATTAAAAATGCAATGAAAGGTTAATATGTACGGAGACTACTTTAGCAGAATGGCTGGAGCCGAAAAAGAATCTTCAGAGCAACAACAACAATCCGTACAAAATGGAGTCTTAACTCCAAACATGGCTCAAGACGCAAGTCAAAGCCAACCTAAAGCTATGCCACAAGGACAACCATCCTCAGGCCCGATTGCACAAGGAATACTGCAAGATGCAGACCAAACTACAGGTTCTACAGATGATCTGATGGCGCAAATTAATCAGCTACAGGTAGAAATTCCCCAACTAAAAGCCGACATCCAATCAGGTAAATTACAGGCTTATGAGGGTATTCCCTTACTAAAAGATAAAGTTGATACATTAAAACAACTTCAAGCACAGCTTAATCCCCCAGTAGCTTTAGCTGGAATGGCTAGCAACTTACCACAACAATACGCAGAAGGTGGAATTATTGCTTTTGCAGGTAATAATGGTAGCTACGTCGATGATGAAGAAGATGACGATGAAATCGGCTATGGTGGAATGAGTAAGCAAGAAGAAGCGCTGATGGCACGGTACCTAGATCAAATCCAAGGTCAAGGCGAAGCTATGCCAGAAGGTATTGCGGCATTGGAACCACAGAAAGAATCTACATCAGTAGGGTTTAACCCTGAAAAAAAAGGTGCTTCAGAAGGCATCCAATATACATCTAAGAAGCACAAGTACGAAGGCGACATTCGTGAAGCTGCTCGTAAAGCTGGTATTCCAGAAGAGTTATTCTTACATATGATCGCTAAAGAAACTGGTGGTCTATCTAATCCAGAATCAGCCCGTTCAAAAGCAGGTGCTTTAGGTATTGCTCAGTTCATGCCAGCTACTGCCAAACAATACGGTATTGATCCATTAGATATGAGTCAAGCACTTCCTGCCGCTGCGAAGATGACTAAGAGTTTGTTAAAGCACTATGACGGAGATCAAGGTCTTGCTGCTATGGCTTACAACTGGGGTCAAGGCAACGTAGATAAATGGTTAGCGAGCGGAGCAGATCCAGCCAAGCTACCTAAAGAAACTGCTAACTATATCCGTGCAGCTGAAGGCGGTCTAATGAAACTTGCCGCTGGTGGTGTTATTGCGTTTGATGGTGGTGGTGGTGTAGATGAACAAACTAAAAAAGACAGAGAAGACTTTATGATGGGTCTTAAGAAGCTTGGTGCTTCCGCTGCAGACGTAGTTACTTTACCTATTCGTGGAGTTATGGGCGCAGCTAATACTGGTATTCGTGGTATTAGGGCTGCTGGTTTAAATGTTCCATATATTCCTGAAGAAGCTTTTGGCGGCTCTTCCTCCAGCATGACTCCATATTATGACCGTCTTGTACGAGCACCAGAACAGCAAGCAGAACAACAAACTACTGCTCAACCAGTAAGTAGCATTATGGGAAGCAAATTCCAAGGCGATCAGTTCCAGTTACCCGAAAAACCAAAAACAAATACTGAGATTGATAACCAGTTAGAAGAATACCAAAAAGATAAAAATGCTTCTGATGAGGAAATGTCTTCCTTACGTGATATGTTAAGAGAGCGCCAAACCAGCGCTAAGAATCAAAAAGAAATTGATGCGTATATGGCATTATTGCAAGCGGGTCTTGGTATGATGGGCGGCACTTCTCCATACGCACTAGCCAATATTGGTAAAGGCGCATCTACTGGTATTGAAGCTGCATTGGCATCTCGTAAAAACCAAATTTCTGAAGAAAACGCTATCCTTGGCGGTCGTCTTGGTTTGGCTAAAGCAGAACTGTTTGAGAAGTCTAGACAAAATGCCCTTAAGCGCCAGATTGATTTAGATAGACAAAACGCTATGTTTAAGAGTTTAACGCTTGAAAACCAAAAACGAGCATTAAATCAAAAAGAAGCTATGAATATAAGTAAAGCAGAAGATGAACTTGCTAAAGCAGGTGAATTTGATAAGCTAGAAGCCGACTATGCCAGAATGCATGGTAAAAATTGGAAAGACGATGCTACGCATAAAGCTAATTTCGAAAAAGAAAAACGTGCCAAAATTAGAGACAAAGCTAGCGGTTATTCTGTAGACGCGCAATTAGGTATTCCTAGCTTTAATGATGTAAAATAACTTTATGATTATTGACTTACCTAAGTTAGGTCCGGTCAACTTTGATGATAACTTATCTCCTGAAGAGTACCAATCTCAGCTTGAGCACTTATCTAAGAAGTATGATTTTGAGATACCTAAATCTGAGTTAACCCTAGGGGAACAGGCCAGCCGTGCTTGGACTCGTGGTACTAAGCAGCTAGGATCTACATTTGGCGATATCATTCCTGCAATGGCTGCAAGTGCTGTTGGGGCTGATGAGTACGCTGCCAAACAAATGGCTGAAGCAAAAGCCACTCAAGAAGAATTAAACAAATACTATGCACCCCAATACGGAAAGCTATCCGATGTAAAAGGGATTAGTGATGTTCCTGGGTTTGTATTAGAGAATTTTGTAGAAAACATACCTAACCTACTTGTATCTTTAGTTCCTGGTGTAGGTGCAGAAGCAATTGCAGGTAGAGCCGCACTTAGCGGAGTTACAGAAAACCTATTAGCGCAAGCGGCAAAACAAGGTCTTAGCGAAGAAGCTACACAAGCCTATGTAGTAAATGGACTGCAACAAGCTGCTAAACAAGTAGCAGGTACTAAAAACCTTGCACAAAACGCTGGTGTGTTCCTAGGTTCTTACGCACAAAATGCTCCTGAAGTATTCCAAAATATCTACGATAAAACCGGTCAAATGGAGACTGGTGCAGCTATGTTGTGGGGTACTGCCTCTGCAGCGTTAGATTCTATTCTTCCTGAACAAATACTTAAAAGCGTTACAGGTCCAGTTAAGGTAGGTATCGTAGAAAAGCTTTTAGAGAGATCTGGTATGGAGCCAGGTTTAGTTCGTTCTATTGCTTCTAACGTATTAAAAGATGCTGGATATGAAGGACTTACCGAAGGTGCACAAGAAGCTATTAGTATTTCTGCAGAAAAGTTTATTGGTAATAACCCACAAGTATTTAATAGTGACGACTGGAACCGTATTATTGAAGCTGGTGTTCGTGGTTCGGTAGCTGGTGGTCCTTTAGGTGTGGCAACTGGTGCGGCAGAGCATTTTAAAACTACCCCCGCATATACAGAAGCTTTAGATAAAGCTAAAGAAACAGGCAAACGCCAAGAGGTTGAAGCTCCAATCGGTACTCAAGGTACAGGTATATTTTATGTTTATGCTGATGGTCGAGTAGCTACAAGCGAAGAAGCCGTTGATGTAGAAAACAAAGCACAAAAAGACCGTGCTAAAGCAGAAAATAACCAAGCAAGGCAAGCAGCTAAACGTCTTAAGACTTTCTTAAAAGCTAAACAAGCTAGCTTAGATTTACAACCCGCACCTCCAGCGGGTGGTGTAGAAACAACAGAACAACCAGATTTATTTGGTGCACCACCTACGCCTGAGCCAACTAAAGTAACAAAATTTGTACCTCCTACTGCCCAAACTTTAGGAACTGTCATAGGTACAGACAAACCATCATTAACATCTTTTGGTAAGGCTTTAGGTATTGGTCACTCGGCAGCCATACTAAGAGCTGATGGTCCGCTCGCTGGTAAAGATCTTTCTAATCCTGCTGACGCAGCGGAAGTAAAACGTATACTAGAAGCCTACGCAGAAGGCAAGCCAGCTGCAGGTGCAGTGGCAAAGATTGAAGAATTTTTAAAACGTCCAGAATTTGCAGCACAACCAGAGGAGACACAAAATGGAATACGATCTGGACTTATCCCCGGAGCAAGTGAGCCTAGCGTTCCAAGTACTGGAGAAGCCGTACCAAATCAAGAACCTGCCGGAGGAGTTAGCGAACCTGTCGAGCAAGGAGTGGGAGTTTCTGGACAACCTGTTGAATCTGTTAATGGCGGAGAAGGAGCTGTCGAGCCTGCACTAGGTGTTAAAGAAGCTAAAGATTTAGCTAAAGCAGAAGCAGCAATAGAACCAGCCGTAGCAGAACAAAAAGCCCATGCAGCGGAGAATGACGCTCGCACGTTAGAGTATATGAAACGGGATTTACCCGAAGACTTAGATGTAGAAGACCTTGATAAAACAGATGCGTTTAAGTATTTACGTTTACCTAGCTTATTGCAAGAGTATTTCCGCCTTAGGGACGTGATAGCAAACAGCGATAAAAGCGAACGTACTGAACGTGCCCAAATTAAAAAGAACGAAGCAGAGCGTGCGGCAATTAAAAAAGCTATTGTTAACTCTGATCCAAATGTAGCCAAGCTTTTATCTAATTTAGAAGAAAGCCCTCAATATCTGCCCGGATTCCTAGAAAAACTAAATAAAGACGGTAGAGATTTGCTTGCTGGGGAAATAAAAACCCGTGTAGAAAAAGCTGCGCAAGAAAAAGAAAAAGCCGCTGCGGAAGCTAAAGAAGCTGTTGTAGACGAAACAATAGATAAAATACTAGAAAACAGAGTTGCACGGAAAGTATCTGCCAAGATTGCTGAAGCTGTAGATAAAGGCGATACCAAAGAAATCATTAATGAGATTATTAATGAGGCAGAGAATCCAGAAATAAAAGCCATCTTCGAAAAAGTCAAGAAGATGGGGCTAAAAACTAAAGTAACAAAAGGTAAGGTTACTCGCAAAAAAGGTACGTTAGGTGCAGAATCTGATATTGGTGTTTATGATCCAGCTACCGATACAATTACGCTTGATCCCGATTTGGGACTAACAACCCACAACGTAGCCCACGAATTAATGCATGCTGCAATCTCGCATGTGTTGCGCAACCCTAACCACCCTTTAACTAAGCAGCTAACTGCTATTTATGAAGCTACATACAACCAGCTAGGTAGTGCATATGGTGCTAGAGATATTCAAGAATTTGCCGCTGAGTTGGCAGGCAATCCACAGTTTAGATCTGCCTTGCAAAGAATTAAAGCCCCTAAAAGCGGTAACATGTTGCAACGTATTATCAGCCATATTGCTGAGTTCTTTGGTTTCCGTAAAGGTCAAAGCGCATACGATGCGGCTATTAAAACCCTTAATGATATTTTAGACGTAGCCCCCGGAGAACCTAAATCCACTGGCGAGCAGATGTTTAACATCTTTAGCGATGCACGGGAAGCCATGCCAACTCTTGGCAAGCAAACAATTGAGTCTACATTAAATACGTTCTCCAATCTAAAAGGCATGGACTACAAGACGGCTGGTTTAAGTGTTATGCGGCTTGACCATATTAATAAAATTTGGGGGAACAAGCTACCAGCCATTCAAAAGCTTTTGGATAACTTAGAAAAACGTAAAGGCTATATTGAAGCGCAAATTAAAAATATTACAAAAAACTACAATAATTTTCTAAATTTATCTAAAACAGAAAAAGCCGCCTTTAACCGTATGCAAGATATGGCATACGACGCTCGTTTGGAAAAAGCAGGAAGGATAGACGAAGGATTTAAACCAACTCCTATTCCGCCTAAAGCCTCATTTAAGAAAATTGCTGAGATCCGTAAAGCAGACCTAGAAAGAAAGGCTGCATATGATAAACACCGTGCCGTATTTGATAAGCTGCCTAAATCTTTACAGCAAGCGTATACGACTATTCTGAATGACTACAAGAAATCTTTTGAGCAATATAAAGACTTGTTACTTAATAGCACAGACAGCCTTTCACTAAAACAAAAGATTAAAGCTAAGTTTGAAGCCGTTGAACATATTGATGGGTATATCCCTTTCTTGCGTCGTGGCGACTTTTGGGTACGATATATCGACCCTGCAACAGGGGAAGAAGCTGCTTCTGCTTTCCAATCACAACGTCAACGAGATAAGTTTATTGATGAAGTATTAAATGGTGCAGAACATACCAAGTACCAAAAGATACAAGACGCTAAGTTTAGCTCAAATACAGTTCCATCTACTAGCTTTATTGCACAAGTTATAGCTGGGTTAAATACAAAAGATGCCAACGGTAAAGTAATTCATGCGTCTAATGAACAGATAGATAACGTATATCAAGCTTACCTAGCCTTATTTCCTGCAGAATCTTTATCCAAGAAGTTCATGCATTCTAACGATGTTCGTGGTATGGAGCGAGATATTGCTAGGGGCTATAATGATACCATGTTGAAATGGTCTAGAAAGCTAGGTGATTCTATCTATGCGCCAAAAATAGACAAGGCAGTAGAAGAAATTAGAGCAAAAGCAGAAAGCTCTGGAGACGACAATTTAATAGCGGTCGGCAGAAACATAGTTAGCCAAAAAGACTTTTTCCATAACCCAACCTTTAATAATTTCATTCATGGCGTTACAGCCCTTAGTTACTTTGAATATATTACAGGTAACTTGTCTTCAGCTTTAGTTAACTTGACTTCATTACCGTTGCTGGTATTACCTATGTTGGGTGGTCGCTTTGGTTTTACTAAAACTAGTAACGCTATGCTAGCTGCCCATAAAATAGCTTCTCAATGGGTTATGAAGAACGATAACCTAAATCCTAGATATAAAGCCCTGTATCAGATGCTGCAAGACCATGCGCAGTTAGAACATACTATGGCAAGGGAATTACTAGAGGGTCGTCGCCAAAGCACAGAAGACTATACTGGTCTAAAGGCTAGGGTTTTAGATGGCTTGTCTATTCCATTCTCCGCAACTGAAAAATACAACCGTGCGGTTACCGCTATTGCTGCGTATGATTTGGCTAAAGCTAACGGTTTCTCAGAAGAAAAAGCTTTACGTCTAGCTTTAGATACCGTCAAGGATGCGCATACTTCAGGTATGGCAGAGACTGCGCCTAAGTGGATGCAAAACCCATTGGGTCGTGTGTTTTTTACGTTTAAAACTTTTGCATGGAACAGTGCTTTTATTGTAGCTAGAGCGTTTGAGCAGTCTTTTCGTGGTGAAACCAAAGAGATTAGAGATGCAGCACGTCGTCAGTTATTAGGTACATTCTTTATGGCTGGCGTATTTGGTGGTGTTAAGGGTTTACCCTTTATGGGTCTTGCCCAGACCATAGGTCAGATGCTCCATGCACTGTTTGGTGATGACGATGAGCCATTTGATTTTAATGAAGAACTACGTGCTTTCTTTGGCGAGTTAATCTACAAAGGTCCAGTTAACTACGTTACTAACTTAGAAATTTCAAACCGTGTAGGTTTGGCACAGGACTTGGTTTGGAGAGATGATCCCCGTGCAAGCAGTGGTTTAGTTCTAGGTGCTATGCAACGCGCATTTGGTCCAGCAGGTAGCTATCTAGTTAACGTAGAACACGCATACGATATGTTTAATCAAGGGCATACAGAACGTGCTATCGAAGCGGTTATGCCTAGCTTCTTCCGTAACTTTGCCAAAGGTGGTCGGTATATGGTTGAAGGTGCAACGACTGTAAAAGGGTTGCCTATTATTGATGACGTTAGCACATATAACTCATTGATGCAGATTATAGGGTTTTCCCCAGCAGATCTTTCCTCCACCTACGAAAAGGGTTCGGCAAAGTATGCATACCAAAAAGAGGTTTTAGATAAGCGTCAAAGACTGCTTGATAAGTATGAAATGGGTCGTGTAGGCGGTGATGCTGATTTAATGGGTCAAGCAAGGGAAGAGATTACTAAATTCAACGTAGCCCATCCAAAAGAAAAAATTACAGGGGAAACCCTAGCTAGGTCTCAAGCCGCACGCAAAGCTGCTATTAAGAATACCATTGATGGTGTAACTCTTAACAAGAAACTAATACCTGAAATCCAAGAGAAGTTTGGCACAGATTAAAAAAATCCCCTGACTAGCAGGGGATTGAACTTCTCAAGGAGGAGAAGAGTGCGACTCAATTGTATCACTAACTCTCCAAACCCGTAAACCATATCTACCTTTCTCTACAACTTGTTTACAGATGACGCTAAACCCCAGGCGCCTGGCTTCCGTTGTAACAAACCTTTGGGCTAGCCGTCTATCTATACAAGGCACAAAAAACGAAGTTCCCGGCTTAAACTTCTCCCATCGAATCAGAAGTGGCTGGTTCAAGATTGTTAGCATTTAACAACACGTCCTCATTAAAAGATTCCAGCTTAGTAGTATCGAAACATAATACTGTTACAGCAGCTTGGGTATTTGCTACAGTACCAGCAGTCATACGTTTCTTTTTAACTCCCAACAAAGCCTTAGATTTGCGGTATGGGATTAAAGACTCTTCAAAGTTAGCAAAGTTCTTAGCGCAGTCTTCACGGTAGCTTTTAATCACAATGTATAGGGTCTTAGTATCAGGCTCGTATCTAGAAGTCAACGCACCCTTAGGCTCACGAAGTGGACCATGTTCAAGACCAGTACGGTTGTCCCTGTTGCCGTTAATAACCAAAGTCTCGTGGAAGTGACGTTGTAAGAAACCACCAATGTAGTCTTCAGTATCAAACATGTATTCACGATTACGAGTACGAGTCTCTTTAATCAAGTCTACTGCGTAGTTAAATACTGGCTGAACCGCAATGTCGTGTAGTCCTAGGGTTTTAGCAATTGTGCCACCAGTAATTGCAATAGTAGCCATAGCAGACCAGTAGCGTTCGGTGCTCTTAATACCAGCAGTCTTATCTACGTTCTCTTGAACCTGTTGCATCTTAGCCATAATCATAGGTAGTTGACTTACCAAAGCTTGAGAGTACGGCTCAATAGCGTGCCCGTAGTTGTTCATTAATCTACCAAAGTGTTGCTTAGACCATGTTGGGTCATCGTATGGGTCAGGCTTGATATGTGGTTCTAGGATACGCATCAGTTCGCCTTCAGGAAAGCTCTTTATAGAAAGCAATGAATCAGTTACGGACCTGTTAGATGAAGTTACTACACCTAGCGACCACTTAGTATGGTTGGCACGTTCTGCGTTCTCCTGCGACTTCATACGGTTCTTGCCCTTACCTGATGTAACGTCGTAGATTTGATTTGACATCTGTTCAGGAGGCATGTTAGTAATTTCGTCAATAGTTGCACAAAGACTTTGCATTACCCCAAGACGTTGCATACGGAAGTTGTATGTGTCCTTAGGTGACATTAAGAGTTCTTTTGGTCTTCCATAGATCGAGTTGATCGAGTGTAGAACCGTGGTTTTTCCAGACCCAGACTCTCTACTAAGAAGGTTAAGCAGAAAACCATCAAGGCTAGTAAAACGCATAAGCAAAGACCCAAAGCCCATGAAAAAGGCAAAAGCACGACCTTCCATCCCTTCCCTGCCGTATGCGTTAATAACGTCTTTCCAAACATGAAAATCTCCCTTAGGTTGAAACAAAGGAATAATAGGTAGGGTTGGGGTAGATGGCGGACTATATAGTATCTCGTCTGCACGTATTTCCCTATCGCCAACAATGATTGACCCATCTCCTTCTGTCCAACCAAACTGCTTGTGCGCTTTCTCTGCGCTTGAATGTAGTTGTAATTCTTCTACCCACTTAGTTACATATGCCATAAGATCATCCTGTTTTTTACCTAGCGCAGTAATACCATGCGAGGCTACCGTATCCCTAAACTTTTCCTTTGCAAGCACTGCAGTCAAAGGCATGATAAATTCCCGTACACCGTCTTTTGGTAGGTGCAGTCTAAGCAAGATTGTCTCGCCGTAGTCAGGGTCATTCATACGCTTAACTACATAGAAATCGTAGGGATAGATAAGTTCTTCGTATTCTTCGCCGTCTTTGTTTTTAAATCTACCCCATACACCGCCTGCTTTGCCCCTAAAGAAAGGCCAAGGAAACTTAGGAATGGTGTAACTCTTTAATTCAGAAGTAACTTTATCTACATCCATTACCTCTTGTTCTTCTTCCGCTTCGACTATTTCTTTGCCAAGTTGGATAGGTGATGTTAGTTTTAGGGTGCAACCTTCACACCCACTAGGATTTAGCTTCTTAAATGTCGCGCAGGTATAAGGACCTTTGGTCTCATTAGCCTTCCTATCGGTCTCATCTGCAGAATATTCGGGGTGTTTTTTAGACAGGTTATGGATGGCTTTATCCCGATCCACACATTGCTGGGCAATACTTAGCCCTCCTCTCCAAAGAGGCTCATCTATTGTTGCCTGATTTTCATAGATATGCAAGAGTTGTTTACAGCCCGTACCCTCGGCAGATTTGATAATGATCGTCTGAAATCTAGACTGGCTAGAACCCATTAACGCTAACGTAGCCGCATCCATAGGGCGCTTGAACTCAGCCTTGTCCAACATAGCCATAATGTCGTCAGATGGGGCTAGAACTTCTTGGTACGTCTTGGCGGTTATTTCAGGCGCTACATACAAGATCTTTACAGGTATAGGGTTAGTAGGGTTTTTGGTATGAAACGTCTCAGGAACCCGTAGAATACGGGCGGCATCGGCTGGCACTGCTGGGTCAATAGCAAAGCCCTTCTCAACCGCTAACTCTTTTAAACGCTCCGCAAAAGGCTTCCAATCCTTACGGTCTAGGTCATGGTCTAGAATCCAATAAACGTGCGCTCCAAGACCCGATTGAACGATTGTAGGCTTAGGTAGCCCAGTCTCTTTGCAGAACTCGTTAAGGGCTTGTATACCCGATGCAATATCAGGGTAGGGTTTTCCTTCACCACAATCCAAATCAATAAAGAAAGACTTTAACGCTATTGCGTTCTTAGCAGTCCTGCCCTCAGATGCATCCCCAAATTTAGCTAAACCAAAAAATACGTTATATTGTTCAGCCGCCAACTCGTCAGCACGCTTACTAATATCTTCAATACTTTGCACAAACCGTTGATTTACAATCTCTTTTTCATCAACGACTTTAATTCCAAATACACAATAATTTTCCCCTTTTTGTAGGGGTGGTAATACTAGAGATAAAAACTCTGTCCTCGAAAGCATAGCCGTCCTTATTAGCCGTATGTTTTTATTAGAAGAGATGGGCAGGGGTGTTACGGCACACACCCTTTTCGGTAGCTAACCTAGCCCTCCCGTTGACTTTTACTTCATTTTGTCCAGTAGTTTTTGCATCTTCTCAGCATGTTTACTAGATACTATTGATTCACCTTTAAACCAAGAGTAGACAGTCATTCTACTGACTTTAAAGAACTCCGCTACGTCAGATACGGGTATATCCTTATTGAGACAAACCCTACCTAATTGGACACCCATAAGTTTTTGATTGGCTTGTTTAATATCCGTCGCCAACGCTATTGAGTATCCTTTAGGCATTATGCATCATCCCAGTCGCTAAGAATCTTTGAAATGTCCTTTTTAGGTGCAGGCGCTTCATCTTTCTTAGCTACACGTTTAGTAGGCTCTTCAACTTCTACTGTTACTTCAGCAACCTCAGCTTTGGCTTTTGGAGTAGCCGCTAACTTTGGAACATTATCGGTCTCAGCTACGGTCATAGTAATTGCTTTAATTGCGGCGGGGGATTTACCCTTTTCAATAGCAAGATTATGCTCATCTGAATCCAATACACGAACTGGCTTGAAAGTAATCTTAGGTGTAGCGGCTTCTGTATCAAAACGCATTTCAGTTACAACTGCAGTAATAGGAACATTCTTACTACCAATCATCTCTGCATAAGTACGCAAAGGCCATTTTCCTGGCTCACCAGCACCGAAGATAGAAGAAGCTGGAAGTGTTAACTGCATTACTTCGCCACCAATATCATTTGCCAATACAACTGCAAGGCGCTGACTATAACGGCAAGCACGGCTATCTCCTTGTCCTGAACCTTTAGCATTTTGTGGGCAATCTGTGCAACGCTTTGCTTGTGGGTTTTCGGACTTAGGACTAGGTACTTCGCCATCTGCAGACCAGCAATCAGGTGCTTTAGCCTTACCTTCAGCGTTTTCAGAATATGTACCAGCGTAGAACGTACGAGATACTTTAGGTGCGGCGGCTACAACTACCACATTCATTGAACGCTCTTCGTTTTTAGCAACTTCTTTGCCGTTAACCATCATGCGCCATACACCACCTTTGATGGAAATACGCTTTAAACCACCTGAACCACTACCACCCATCAGGGCTTTAGTAGTATCGTCTAATTGTAGTTCCTTCAAGTATGAAGGTAGACCGTTTCCTAACATTGATAATTCGTTACTCATATGCACTTCTCCTTATTTTTTAACAATAACAACAGTTTGAGTTTGCTCCGCATTTAGCCCCGGCGGATGCAGATCGGGGTTTTCCTCAAGGAATTGTTCCATGTTTGCCGTGTTAATGCGTTGTTGCATCAAAGCAAATGCATCGTTCTCCTTAATGAAATCGTAAAAAGATTGCCAGTCCGAAGTCCAGTATCTTTTTGTAACTCGTTTAGATATAGTCCCATGCGGTGTACGTATTAGACTAGACCCTTGTGCCTTGCAAATCTCGAGTAGTTCTGCCGCAATAACGTTTAATTGCTCTTCTAACTCGCCATCTTTTTTTGCTAATTCTCTACGCTTATCCCGAATCTTTACGTATATCTCGGTAAGCTTATCTGCACTGACATCGCTCATTACACTCTCCTTTTATTTATAACTACAATATAACATCACTACTATACATTGTCAAGTAGTTTCTAAAATATTTTTATACAAATCAATCAACCGATTATGTATGTCTACTTTTTCTGACAACATCTTATAGATTCTTTTTTCTACTGGGCTACCCTGCAAATGCACAACGGTACATGGGTTACGCTGACCAGCACGGTGCACACGGGCATTAGCTTGCAAATATGTTTCAATAGAAGTAATCGGACCCCACCATACAACTACGTTAGCGGCATGTAATGTAACTCCGTGCGCCGCCGCCTGTGGCTGAATAACCAACACTTGGGGTTTATCCTCTGTTTGAAACGCGTTAAATATGCTAGTACGTTTGTTGACTGGAATCCCACCATGTATGGTCTCGGCGCTTATACCCTGCTTCTTAAGTTCTTCTGCAATAATATCAATCGCATGTCTAAACGGTGCAAAGATAATAACCTTGTGGCTTGCTTCTTCAATAACCTCAAGTAATGCTTTCATACGATCGCCAGCGTCAAATGCAATTACATCTCCACTATCGGAATAGACTGCACCACATGAAAGCTGAAGTAGTTTGTTTAAGTTAGCCGCCGCATTGACTGTTGTTATTTCCTCACCTGCCGCAACCACCATCATATCTTTACGAATCTTCTCGTAGTATTTCAACTGCTGGCTACTTAGCGGTACGTCTCGCATGGTGTAGGTCATATCAGGTAAATCTAGGCACTCTTCTTTGGTAAATCTAATTGCTGGCTGTAAGGCTTCGTGCACAATGTTTTCTGATGTAGGCTTTGGAACCCATTTAAACTGAGTAATCTTTTGCATCACTTGGTCACGGAAAGCCCCGAAGAATCTTGGTACTCCGTTAGGGTTAATAATCTTTGCCAATCCATACGCATCTGTTGGCGACTGAGAAGCTGGTGTTCCTGTAAGCATCCATATCCACATAGTAGGTTTAATTATTGAGTTCAATGTTTTCCATCTTCTTGTAGCTACATTCTTGTATGCGTTAGCTTCATCAACCACAATTAAATCAAACTGGTCTACTGCTTCTTTAATAATATCTAGCCCTTCAAAATTACAGATAACAAACTCTGCTTGGCTATTAGCCGCTTCTAACCGTTTTTCTTTTGAGTAACTGTGCGCTATGGCGCATGTACGGTGCATGGCAAATCTAAACAGGTCGTTCTCCCAAGCAGACTGCATAATAGACAGGGGGCATAATACTAACACACGCTTGATAGCACCGATCTTCATTAGATAGTCAGCCGCCCATATCACGCTACCTGTCTTGCCTGTACCTTGCTCATTAAAACAAAATGCACGACGATGTAGAGTCAGAAAAGAAGCCGTAGTAATCTGATGGTCAAACGGTTTATACATACCAGTCCACTCATACTTGCCTTCAATAGGCGATGGCACTCCCCTGATACGTAGGTTCTTCAATACTTGGGCTTCTTCCAGCCCCCAGTTCACCAGCACTTCGCCTGTATCTAGTATTTTACTTTTGGGTATTACTGTTGTGATACGGGTAGGTTCTTTGACCTTTAATAGCAGAGCCTTATCTTCAATTATCTGCACGTTTTTGCACTCTTTCTAAATAGTCTTTTATTAAATATTTAACTGCTTCATGGTTTGTTGCGCCTCTTGCACTTCGCACAATAATTTCTTTTTCATCTTCGTAATCAAAACCAGCCCAACCAGAATTAACTCTCCGCATAATGCTTAATATATCTTCGTAATCATCAAGGGTCATATTTTCTTTTATAGTCGCTACCCATGTTGGATGCCATTTTCTATATGTACGAGACGATGCTGGTACTGGAACTACCTCTAACCATTGTCCATCTATCTTCAATAAAACTTCAAATTCTTCTCGGGTCATTTGCACTCTCCAATAGGTTATCGACCAAAACCGAGGTTTTGATTCTTTTTAGTGGCTCCTTACGGGAGCCAATCGGTTAGTTCATCCGACTCTAATACAGAGTGAGGGCTATATTAGTCGAACACTAACTGGGGTAGTTCTATGAGGGGAAAACCTTTAACCTAGCTTGTATGCACTTGCCCCTTCACACACAAGTTAAGAATAATTATATCACTTCTTACGTTCTTTTTTACTAATTTCAGATACCAAATTACCCTTAGAGTCACGCTTGAAAGAACGATTTTTACTAGCACTTTCTACACGCACTCCGTCTTTAATAGTACCGCCCTTGTCTGCGGCTTTAACGTGTGCAACATCCTTACCATCGCCCTTGCGTACCTTGCCTTCTTTCATTAACTTATAGCGTGCTTTGTTGCGTTCCTCACGATTCTTAACCTGTTCAGGAGTATCCTCGTAAGCGGCGGCTTGTTTGTATTTGCGGTCAGCTTTGTTCTTGTATGGCATAAAATCCTATGGCTTTATAATACTTACTAGTGTATCAGTCTCTATAATTAGCTTTAAAGCGTTTAAAAACTGATCCGCTTCTACGCCGCCCCTAATCTTTAATTTTATTTTATCAACATCTATCGAATATGTATCGCCATCTGTAGTTACCATTTCTGTTTTTATATAGTTACCACAAATATTTTCTAAAGCAAATACAAGTTCGTTATAGTTTCCACCAAACCTATCGTCAGAAAAGTATGTATCTAAATAAACGCATTCCGTTCTATGGTCTATGGAGTCATTATACCTACATTCAACTTTGCTCATCTATAACTTCCTTTTCCGTTGTGGACACAGTCCTTTACAGCGCACCATTTGGTGCAACTAAAATTGGGTTTTGGGTTCCAAACATTTAATTCTATAGACTTTTCTAGCCGATTGGTATCCTCAATCCACCGTGTCCAGTATACCCCTTCCTTTTCCTGTTCATAATCTGCCTTGATAAATTCGTTGGCTACTACGAAAAGTAAGCCTCCCTTAACTTTTTTGACTTTGGGGAAATGCTTAAAAATGGCTAGTGATAGTAACTCTAATTGCTTTGGGTCTGCATACTTAGCAGACTTGCCCGTCTTATAATCCACCACATATGCCTTATCTTCTTGCAAAATAATCAAGTCGGCAATACCTCTCCACCAAACATCTTTAGCAAAGAACTCACAGGGTTCTAGGCCCTTGGTCAATCCAAGTCTATATTCGCAAAGCTTTTCCCCTTCAATAGCGTTTAGCTTATCTAGGGCTTCTTTAATGAACCCATACTTCTCAGGTATTGGCTTGCCGTCACGGATGTATTCTTCTGCGGCTTTATGCACTTCCAGCCCATAACTCAAATGCTCCGTAGGCGGCTCAACAATATCCTTAACCACCCGAAGGCGGTAGTATTTATGGGGGCACTGCTTATATAAATCTAACGAGGAATAAGACCAAGAGTATTTAACGGTCATGATCTAGGCAACGCTCCTGTAAAGCCGTATGTACCAGTATGAGTAAAGTGCGCCCAAGGTGCGGCATAGACTTTAAATCCAGCTTCTCTTGCAATCTTGCAGAAGTGGTAGTCCTCAGATAGCAAACGGTTAGATTCTTCTTCGATGCTGGTAGCAAAGAACTCTTTAATGATCTTGACCTCACGCACCGTATCTACTGCATGGTACATATCGTTGGTATAGCTAGGCACTTTGGTTTCTAACTTCTCAAACACTTCACGTTTAATCAACATAAAACCTGTACCGCCGTTAGCAATCTCTAAAGGCTTGTTAATATCGCCCGAAGTTGTTTGCTGTCCATGTGGTAAATTTACAACAAAGGCTCCTGTATGATGTTGCAGTTGTGCTGGTGGTACACCTTTTTTAACCGCTTCGGTTACTTCTACCCAGTTGATTTCTTTCTTAGGGTATAGACCGCAAATAATATCTACATCAGCCGCTACCATACGAGGAATATCTTGCGGGTTAAAACCGATATCAGCATCAATAAACATTAAGTGTGTAGCATCAGACTTTAAAAAATCATAAGCCATACTGTTACGAGCACGGGTAATCAAAGACTCATTCATCATAAATGAGTAATACATTTGTAGTTGGTTCTGTCCACATACCCCAACGAGTTGCATAATAGCTGACGCATACAATCCCGTGCACATACCGCCGTACATTGGTGTAGCTACAAATAATGATGCCTTTGGTTTAGGTGCTACAAGTGGTGCTACTTTAAGTTGTTTTTCTTTTTTAAAACTCATTTTTTCTTCCCTTTAGTTTGTGTTTCTATATGTGCTCTGTTAAGTGCCATTATATCTGCCGCTAATTCTTCTAAGCGTTCACTATACTCTTGTAGTATTTCAGTAGCCGCCCACAATGCACCACTCTCTGCGTTGTCTGTAATCTTCTCAGCAACAAGTTCTACAATCATTGCGGCACTATGTATCTTGTACCCCAGTTCGCCAACCTTGTTAGCTTTTTCCCATAATCCCTCAATCATTTGTATGTTCCTTTCAATGCAATAGCGTCATAAACTTGTGCTGATACTTTTAATACATATGCAATATCGTTTGGGCTTAACTGCCCCATCAGTTGTAATATTTTCATAACTGCTACATCGTTATCCAAGATTTGTGGTTTTACTAAAGTTTCAATCATTTTTTCCTCCAAGGCAAATCGCCATATGCTTTCTTCATTGCTTCGTTACCCTCTCTAAACATTCCAAGTAATCTTTCGGGTGATCTGTAATTAACTGTAGCCTCGCCCGTGCATCCAAAGGAAGGCAGTAGTTTGCTGGCAGCACTATAGAATTGACGATCTGCTCCCCATTGTCCGTAGAAGTTATGTGCCACACGCACCAAATACTCCCGCTTAAAGCAATAGCAGTTAGTATCGACAAAATTAAGTGTATGGTCATAATACGTCGGGTTCCTACCGAGTGACTCGCAATCATCGTCAAAAACATATTGTCCTCGTTCATCACATATTCTCCTCAAACTGTAAGACCACATTAGGTCTTTTGATTTAATTTTATTAATCATGGTTTCCACATGATTAGGTTCGAACCAATTATCCTCATCGAGAAACAAGATGTAATCGGCGTTTACCATTAGTGGCATAGCCGCATAGACTCGGTGTCCATACCATCCATTACCGCCTACATTTTCGGGTAAGTCTAAGTAGTGGCAGTTCATTTTTAGGTGGATGTTCTTTTTCTCTACTTGTTGCCCATCAATTACGATAAGGTGTTCTGTAAAGACGGTTTGGTTATGCACACTTTCAATCGCTTTATTAATCGTATCTTTCCCAGTAGTCGGGGTGATGACCATGACCCTCATTTTTCGTTTATCCCCTGTATTATTCCGCCAATAATAGCGAATAACATTTCTGCAAAAATGATGCCCCAAAAAAAGCTAAAGTACGAACTTGGAGCATCAAAATGTTCAAGAATAAAATAAGTTAATAAATAAATCATGCCAGCTCCCTCACGTTTTCACATGCTTTGCAAATACTACATTTGGAATACTCAGGCGCTTCATTAAGTGCAATAAGATCCTGCAAGGGTTTACCCTGCATAATTTCTTCGTAAGTCTGTGTTAGCAGATTACCTAGAATGTGAACGAGATTGTAGTCCATACAGCATAGGACGACATCCCCATTTGGCAGAAGAACATTACGATCATAAAAAGGCGTGCTCGCACAAGTTAAACTAAATATATTGTGCGGTGTCATGCTAATCACTTGACCTTTAATTTGCTCCACATTGAGGCTATCTGCCCTAGTATGGCCCACCCATCCACGTAATTGCCCCACAATGGGTTGCAAATCAGGGTGAACTATACCGCTTTTATCCATAGTCATAGCGCCTACACCACATGGCACGTTAAGGGTAGCCATTACTCTTAGGGCTTCCATCCACTCAGGGCTATTCTTCCAGCCCTTCATGTTCTTGTTAGCATCAGGCAAGTGCAACATTACTACTTTGACTTGGTTAGGATGAGCTTCTAATACTTTCTTAACACGTTCAGGGTCAGTCATGCCATACAAGGTAGTGTAAATAGCAACATCAAAGCCCATGTATAGCACTTCTTCTAACATGCTTGTGCACTCAGGATTAGCCCAAGGTTCTGACATACCTGAGAAATCAATACGAGTATTTTTTGGTAACTTAACCAACATCTTTGTGAGATCAAGCTGGCTCATGTATTTGGTGCCGTTGCCGTACTCGGTTCTTAAGTTATCTTGTGGGCAAAACGTACACATCAAAGGGCAACCTATCATGGTGGTCAATTCCATAACAGGCCCATCGTTGTGGACTATCCCATACTTTTCTCTCATTTTTCCTGTGCCTTTCTTAAATCAAATCTAATTCAGTTATTGATGGAGCAATGTAATGTTCTTTTTTCCATTTAGCACAATATTCTTCCGCATTCTGACGGCTTCTAAATACTGGATGTGGCTTAAACTCATAACCATCTTTACTGGCAATATCGGTATAAGGCGCAGTTTCTCCATGACCGCTTGTTCTTCTGCCTGAATGGGTCAATACATATATTTTTTGGATTGTCATTTCTCTTGTGCCTTTCTTAGTATTGCTCTAGCAAACGGAAAAATTACTTTATCGCCAAGCCAAACTAGTCCTTGTTCTTTACTTACTTGCTCAATAGTTTCAAGTATTTCCTCATCTGTTACATCTATTGGTCGTTCATAAAGCGGAATAACTTTTTTAGCATCTACTGGTTCATTAAACTGTAATGACATATTTTCCATATCATCAGGACATTCTTTACTGACTACTGCATAAGCAAATGGTTTCATTTTTCTTCCCATAAATTACATATTGAATAACTGCGAGTATTAAACTCACCTAAAGTGCATTGTGGCATCTGTGTTCTTGGCATACTGTTAATAAGCATAGTGAATCCTTTTTTGTAGTGTTTGCAGTTACCGCATTTTTCCGCAACAGTTACATATTGGTTTTTGTATTTAAAATCTCCAATAGACTGCGCCCTACTCATTTCTCTACTCCAGAATAATGGTCTAAAAACTTTTGAACCACAGCTTTCAACGCCTCTATTTCAGCTTGTTGCTGTTTATGCTGCATTTCTAATATTGCAATTCTGTCACGCTGTGCTACATGACGCAGTTCGTACTTTGTCAGCTTTTCTTGTTGCTGGCGTAGCATGGTGGCTGCTTCAATATGAAAATCAGCAGGTTTTACAGGGACGGAAAATCCTTGCCATTCATAAAGCCTAAGCATTGATAATTTATCGGCTATGGATAGCTCTAAACTCATATTAGTACCACCTTCCATTCATCCCTACAGTTCCCTTATCATCTTCGGTATGGGGTGTATCAACAACATTTACCCATTCACCATTCTTGTATTGGTCTATTTTTACCCTGTTATCTTCGGCAATGTAGTTACGATAAGTGCCTTCTACTACTGTTGTTGGTCTTTGGTCAGTCATAAGTTTTTCCACTCTCTTCATAATAAGCATCATTTTGTTCTGTAAGCTCGGCAATTTGGGCTTTCAACGCCTCTATTTCAGCTTGTTGCTGGCGTACCAAGGACTCAAGTTGGTCAATGTAGTGCTTTCTATTTCCGTAATAAACAGAGTCCATGTTAAACAAATCAACTTCTCGTAAATCCTCAAGCAATTTATCAGCTAGTTCATTTGCGTTCATTCACAGTTCTTTCTTAATCGTTTAGTTTTATCTTCGTTATCACTAAAGTATTTACAATCCTTACCTTGTCTTGGGCTATCCACAAAGTAAGACTGATACTCTGGTGTAGCTCTAGCAGTAAACCGATAGCACCTTTCACGCTTCTTACAAGTCTCATCACGACACATTGTTATATCAGCCATTATCTTGTGCCTTTCTTATTTGATACCAAACATCTTCATTTTCATCCCATATTTGTTTAAAAATATTGCCATCTTTTAATTGAACATCGGTGTAATTACCATTTCTTTTAGCCCAAAGAATATAAGAAGAATCCACAATTTCATGTTTATCAAGTTGAATTAACATTTCTCTTGTGCCTTTCTTAGTATTGCTCTAGCAAATTGAAGCAAAAAATCCTCAAAACAGTCTGAGTATTTCCAAGTCCATTCTTTCAATATTTCTTCATCGGTCAATGGTGTTAGTGTCTTTGCTGGATGAGTGTAGAGTGGAATTTTGCTAGTTGTACCTCTTGGTTCTGCTCTAGTCAAATATTCTTTATCACCATCTTCACTGCAAGTCCAAATCCACGCTACTGGTTCATTATTCATCATTAGCTCCATACATAGATTTTGGTAACGGGCGGTCATCCTTATTAGTTACATTTGGTTGATCTAATGGGTGTGGGAATTGGTCGCAGTATCCTTCAGGGATAGCACGGTCTTTACGCAACAATGTTAATTCAAATACAGTTGGCATTAAAAACCCATCTACATCTATGAATGGGCAGTTGTTGTTCGGATGATTGTGTACCACACGGAAGTCAGCCAATAGTTTAGAAAAGAAATCTTGAACAGTTTCCCAAGCAATAGGGTTGTTAAACCATGCTTGAACATCATGAATCTCAATAACAATGATCCTAAAGCGCCGTAGTATGTCTATCGGTGTAGCAATAATTGTCTGATACTCAGCACCTTCAATATCCATCTGCAAGAGCAAGTCTCCTGTAAGTGGCGCTTCTTTTTTAACCCAAAACTCTAAAGTCATGAAGTCATCACTGTTGGTAGCCCCCAAATACTTTTTGGTAAAAGATAGAACCTTTAAGTTATCAGGCGCACCATTTACTGAAGCATCTGCAAGATGGGAATAAATCCCCCGACTAAGTAAGTCTTTCTCAAAACTTGCCGTTACATCTACTCCTGGCGAAAAGCATTGAGAAACACCTGACAAGTCGTTTGGGATTAAATACCCACCATCGTTATTACCACCAATTCTAACTAAGTCATACTTAGTCTTAACAGGATATAGCCCTCTGATTAACTGCTCAAATTGGTTGCTCACTTTATGTCTTTTTCCTTTAGTTTTTTAATCCGCTCTGCCTTGCGTAAGTCGTGACTATGTAGTTTTTTCCCAACAGATTTAGGCACTTCGCCAGCCGTTTCTGCTACCTTTGCGGCTTTCTTGCGGTTAACTACTTCGCCATCAGATAGTTCAAACTCATGTTTTGAACCCTTAGCTTTTTTGCCTTCTTTGACAATCAGTTCTTCATGCGACCATGCCTTGCTAGGGGCTTTAACAATCTTGCCTGATTTTTCTTTAATTGCTGGTACTTTTACTGTTAATTTCTTCTTTGCCATATACTTTTCCTCTTCTCTAAATGCCAAGTTAATGGCATATTGTAACTCTTCCCAAGTACCTCTTTGCATCACAACCGTTACGTATTCCTGCCCCCTTTTGATAGTGGCAAACATTTCGTCTAAGGTCTTGGCTTGCCATTTTTGTTGTTTCTTAGTAACAAGTTTGTCTTTACTCATTTCACAATACTCCGCACAAAGGCAATCGCATCATCTAATTTGGGTTCTTTAAGTAATAGGGGTTGTTCGTAATAGGTTTTGTAAAGTTCTTCATACTCATCCAAGTCTGCTACTCTGTTTACAAAAAAAGCCATGTCCTTAGTATTCATGTAGTTTAAATATGCTTGTTCATTAAAGTCGCAATCCACAGAAAGAGTACCGCTATAAATAGGAACAGTGAGACCAGCGTACGCATCAATAAGTTTTTCGGTGACATATCCATCATATATAGAGTTTTCAGGGCATAGGCAAAACTTATACTCAGGCAAAATAGCAAACTTGGATTTGCGTAGGGGATTCCTAAACATATTGCCATATCCATCTACTTGTTTGTATTTTGAAATACTGTTGTATAAGTTAATGCGTAGCCCTTCGGGGTTGTTGGCAATCAAAGCGCAGAACTTATCTTTCGCTTTAATGTCTAGCTTGCGTGGTTGGGTTAGTTGTTTGATAGGTATCAGTTGTTCGTAGCCATGATTGTGCATGTTATCTTGTCGGGGCTTTTGCTCAAAGCCATCCCATGCTAGCCTCGAATACCAAAGAGGTAAACGAAAATTCCTACCGCCATAAGTATCCCAATCAAAAGACAGAGAATGGTTGTAGTTAATAAAACTTGGGCGCATGTTCTCACCGATGTAGGCAAGAGTTTTGTTGGGGTCTGTTTGAGTATGTCCGAAAACCGAAGTAACCACCAAATCAGCGTCGTGTTGATTATTAGTGTAAACCATACCATCGAAGCAAGACCTAAAGAAATAATCGAAGAAGTCTCCATCAAATGCACCCTCCCAAAAGTTAACTACACATATCTTTTTCATTTATTTTCCGTAATGTAAATAAGACTTTAAGTTACCGTTGTTGTCAAAAATGCTTATTGTTCCATCGGTATGCCGTACCATATAACCTACCCTGTTGCCATCTTGTGCATATATGTTTCTAGTTGAATCAGGATTAAAGACAGAGTTCTCAGGGTTAAGTGGTGAGTTGTCAGGATTTAAAGAAGAGTTCTTAGGGTTTAGTTGTATGTTGTCGTAATTCAAGGGGTTAGATTCAACCCCAAGCGTCTGCGCTTTTGGTGTTGTGTGGTGCACTAACATTGTAAGAATGACAGTTCCCATTACCGCTAAGAAAAACTCTTTCATGATTTCCTCACTCGTTTCTTGATAGCTACAATACCTTCTTCTTCAGGTTCGGGGTGTCGGGCTTTTAACATATGGTCAGCCATAGTCCATGCTTCTTTAGCGTCATCAGCCTTGTTAGATAAAATGTTTCCTCGTATAACAATCCCAACCAAAGCAAACATAGCGAAGCAATCCCTCAAATCATTCTCGTTCACAGAGTTCTCCTGATACATGGGTTAACAAGCGAATATCTACAAACGCATTAAGTGCATACTCATGCGCCTCACCAAAGTGCCTCTTGTTCATAGCTATCTCAAACTCTCGTAGGTTTCTTCTAGCCTTAATCAGCAAGTCTGCATAATCAAATACCTCGTTAGCAGTCGCCATAACTTCCTCCCATCCCCGATTCACAATTCAAAGGAAGTGTCTGAGCCCAGTCGGGTCTTGTTCTCATGCACTCTTCAACATACTGCTGGGCTTCTTTAGCCTCTTCTACTGGTGCAATACATGCAATCGCATCATGCACAGTCAATACAACCTTATATCTCTTGGCAATAAGTAGCATCTGCTCTGCGATAACGCATCTTGCAACCGCCTGACAAATGTTCTCTACTACTTTACCTCCGTATATTTTAACAAATCCTTTACGAGTTTTGTATTGAAATTGCTCTTTTCCCTCAGGATCGTAAAACTTTTCTATTGTGTCATATCTTTGCCACAACCCACTAGGTAGTAAAAACCCTTTCCTTCCAGCATCGAACTGAACTGCGCTTACTACTCCAAAGTTAGCGGCACTACCACTAATCATTGCCTCTATACATCTTTGAGCCTGTCTCCATAAAGCTGGGATTTTGTCATAAGTTTCTCGATATACTTGGATAATATGAGCGGCTTCATCCTCCGCAATCTCCACACCGAATGTCTTGAGTTGTACCCCAAATTTCTTTGCCCCCATGCCATAGCCAGCCCCAAGAATTGTTGTCTTACCAACGAACCTCTCTTGTGCCGTAACCTCATTTGCATCCTTGCCATAGATAGCCGAAGCCATGATTTTGTATACATCCTCGCCTTTCTCAAACGCATCAACCAAGTCCTGTTGACCAGCCAACCACGCAACCGTTCTAGCCTCAATCTGTGATGAGTCGCAATCAATAATTACATAGCCTTCAGGGGCTTTCATAGCTTTCTTTAACTTACCGCCGTTAGTGCCACGACTAGGTAGGTTTTGTAGGTTTATCTTGTCGTCTCCGCCCCATCTTCCTGTGTGCGCCGCATAATATCTAATCGGTACTGGTAGTTTTCCTCTGCTTGCGATACCCATGAACCTCTCTGTGCGAGTTTCTTCAAGTGTAGTTTTATTACCAAGTCTAGCGGCAACGAGGGTTTGGACTCTTGGGTCGGGGTGTTCTGCAAGGGCTTTGAACTCCTCATCTGTTTTGGCAAACGCATATGCTTCCTTTCCTGTTCGTGCTGATACCTTCATCGGGGGTACAACCTGCAATGCTTTAAGTAGTTCTGCAAACTTGTTATTGGACATCAGATCATCGAGTGTGGACCCAGACTCTTCAAGAAGTCTTGCCTTTAGATTCTTTACGTTTTCCAAATGCTCAGTCAAAAGCGTGGTATCCAACACAAGCGTAGGTTCTATAAACATCTTTAGCGTTGTGTCTATAACCTTTAACTCCTTTGTTGGGAAAGTTTCAGACAAGATTTTGAATAGGGTATAGGTCAGCTCCACATCGTTCTTGCAGTAGTTTCCATACTGTTCCAATTCATGCGGCATGAAGGCATTACGGCGCTTACCCAAAGCATCTTGAACTTCCGTGCCTTTCTCACCAATCTGATAGCGTTCAGCTAAAGCCTTCAAACTACCGCCAGCCTCTACCCCATGAATAGCACGAGCCATACATAGCGTATCTAGGTAGCCTTTAGCTTTGATGCCAAACTCCCAAGCCATAATCGCACCATCGAATTGAGTGTTGTGTGCCAACAACAAAGAGTTATCCCAATCGTATGACAACAAGTTTTTCTTTATCTCTGAACGAGTACCGGCAAACCATTGAGTAACTTCATCGTCTTTCTTGACCGCAACACCAATTACTTCAAAGCGTTCGTCTCGGACATACTCCTCCGTTGTCATCTTGGACAGACTAAATGCCTTGTCGTAATAGGTCTCAAAGTCTACTGTAATAATGCTCAAGGGTTACTACCTTTCCTAAATAGCTTTTTAAATAGCGAAGGGCTCGATACAGTCTGTGCTGGTAAAACCCTACCGCTTGGGTGAACTGAATTGAACACAGTCGTTTTTCCGCCAGCATTAACAATCACACTACCCGACCCCGAAGACCCCCCTAGGGTCACTCCAGCCAAAGGCATACCTGCTTGGGTCGTAGTTGTCGAGGAAGGATTTAATGTAAGCTGGGCTTCCTCCTTTGGGTCAAGCAGTTCCTCCATAACGGCAGATGTAAACGCTTCTTGTATGTGTTTATTTATCTCTGTCTCCAGTGCTTTAACGTCTTCTTCATCTAGATATGGTTTGTAATGGCTGATTATTTTCCTCCAGCGTGATTCCGCAAAAGGTTTTTCATCATCAAACATAAACTCTTCAGGATTAGTCTTAATCCGTTCCAATAGAATTTCTACACCTCTGTTCATTATTCCTCCAAGAAAGCAATAAAATCGTCAAACTTTGCGCCCTTTTCAATATTCTTTCTGCGTGCATCTTCCTTGCTATGTTTAGATATCAAGATTTTCTTAACGATTAACTTCTTTAAATATGTATGCGTGGTCGCTGGGCTTGCTCGCCAAAAACCCTCAAGAAGATTCATGATAGTAACTTCTCCCGCCTTCCAGCCTTCCATCACATAATCGACAATCAACAAGGACATTGGGTCAACCCCAAATTTATCTTGTGCAACTTTAACTTTACCAATCAACTTATCTGCTTTCATCTCTTCACCTTATAAAAATTTAACCCAGCAATCTTATGGCTATGCACGATTGCTCCTTCATCTAATAACTCTTTTATATACCACCGCCCTGTTTGGTCAGACTTCTCCAGCCATCGGGCAACATCTTTAGCACTAAAGGCATACCGCTTATTCATTATGCGAATCAACTTCGCCTTGCAACCTTCACTCGGTAGGCTTCTCATCACATCTCTCCACCAAAGCGGCATACCCACATATATCTATTAAGTTATCTCTATGTTCGGGGTCGTTGGCAAACCTAGCAACCTTTACCAGCATCATCAAAGCGGCAACATCTTTAGCGTTTAATTCTGCTATTACATCGCCCCCATGCTCATTATGAATAGCCCCACCAGCCGCCATTAAATATGCGTTCCACATCACCGCAATAGTATTTAGGTTTTTAGCTGGGTGTCCATAAGTCTTTTCCCTGTCGCCGTAGATAATGTTATGCGCTTCTTTCAGTATCGTCATCTTCTTCCTCCCCTGTTTCAACCATACCAGCAAAGGGTATTGGTTCTAGTTTTTTACGCTTACCAAAGATAACTTCAAAGTTCTTATCAAACTGTTCTATTGGCACACTCAAAGGTCTTGATGTATCACCCTTACCCCCATCCCTCATACCAACTCCTTCCTAGCATCGTTATACACCGCATCATATTTTTCTTGCAGTGCGTGCATCGCATCTTGTATGGCATCTAGCTTTGTTACATGATGGGCTTTCTCAAACTCAGGTGTAAATCCCACACTAGCTTCGCCTTTAACATCACTCCAACTAACGACCGCAATCTTCATCTTTCTTCCCCTTTAACAAGTCAAACACTATGCCAGCAAAGACTGTGCCCCTGCCTTCTTTTATCTCAATCAACATCAACTTCAAACTACCTATACCGCTCTCGTCAACTAGCACCGCATAACCGCCGTTCAAGGCTATGTTATTTAAGTTCTTCGTTTGTAGTGCCGTAGGCTTGCCACCATCCGCTTTACACTCGATACCAATAAACTTACCGCCCATACAAGCCACAATGTCGGGCACTCCACTAGCACCATAACCACCAGTAACAGGATAAAAATAGTAAGCACCATATTCTTTCAGTAGTTTTACTACCTTATCCTTCACTTTCTTTTCGGGTGTTGTCAATTTGTTCGTGCTCCTCTTTAGTTAAATATACAGATACATGCCAGTCGCTAATCTTCCTACCAAACTGGGTCGGCTCGATTTTATTAACAGGTGTTAACTTAAGAAAGGCAATTTTTTCTTGAACTGATAGGGGGAGGGTGTCCACACTTACTTGTTTGTATTGCCCGAAATTTTTGCCAAGCAGAGAAGCTATCCGTTCTCCCTCGTTTTCTATTATTGATAGAATTAGTTTTTGCATTGTTCTTCATCCTCACTACCTCCTAATATATAGAACAATTATAGAAATGTCAAGTATTTAAATCTTGGGGATAACCCTCGACCCAAAACTCATTGTCACTAACCTTGAACCCCACATTCGCTACAAAAGAATGGCTCTCCATCATGCGTAGCATGGCTATGTTTTGCTGGGTTTCAGGGGGTATCTCGTCTGCACTATTAAACAACTTAGCTACTGTGCGACCAGCATCTATACCTACCTTGCTAATAAACACCGACTCATCAGGGTTAATAAAGGCATGGCAATAATCTGTAAAGTTCTTTTCCTGTCTTTCTTGTTGCTCCAGATATGCTGGTATCAAAGAGTCATAGATTGTTTTCATGGTGTCATCAACTGGCGCAACTCCCAATTCTTTTAGCTTTACAAATATTTTGTTCACGCTTCCGTCAGGCAGTTTGTAGTGCAACTCCCTCAACTCCTTTGTTGGCTGGGCTTTCCATGAACTCAACCTATCTTCTGCCATTCGCTTACTCTTATTAGCTATCTCATGAGCAGACCAAGGTTTGATGTAGTCCTTCATGAACTTGAGCATCTTCTTTAAGTCTTTGGTGCTTCTCGTATGGTATTCATCGTTGTATTGTGCATACTTGTCGTTCTCAATAAGCCGAGATTCTATGGTAAATGTAGGCACTTCATCGTTTATTTTTATATACAGCATGGCAACCATGTTGCTAGCGTTCCACCGATCAGTAGGGAATCGGCTATCTACAAACCCAACCGCACATCCGTTATCGTTAGGGTAAACATTGATAGGGAATTTACTTACTTGGTGTTTCCTAAACTCTACAACTAAGTCTTGCAACTGCTGGTATTTCACTTGCTCTAGGTTTTTAATATCTAACATCTCACTCTCCTTGTTCTAATACTGGTTTAGCTTTACTGGTATCAAAATCTGTTTCTATAAATCGCACTACACTTGGGCACTCCAACTCATAGTCATCATCGTTCCACCATTCTTCTTCGTGGTCATCATGTTCTTCACCGACCCTCGCTAGCTTGGCTTTGTAGTCATTGTCAAAGTTATCTGCCATATCTAGTAAGTCAGTCAGTCCAGCAACCGAGTCCTCATACCACTTCCAATGATTGTGGTGAAAATGCAACCGCCCTCTGCCGTTATCGTCTTTGTAGTCCTCTATCCACATATACCGCATGAAGTCCTTAAATATGTCCCGACCATCAACCTTCATCAGGGCAACGAACTCCTCAACATCTTTTACCTGTATGCAGAAAGATACATCGCTTCTATACCCCATCTTCGCCCTCCTTTATTTTCCTTAACAACCCTATCAAATCAAACTCATCTAAGTAACCCCAAGGGTCGCCATCCCAATCGGTTTTATCTCCATCCGTTAGGTATGCTTCGTATGGATGGGTTTCGTCTGTATAAAAGTTTGACCCACTAACCACACTTACCCTACATCCATTAGGAAATTTAAAAATGGTATGCCAAGCATCTTTATAGTCATCTAGCACCGATGAGTTCGCTATATGGTGGGGTTCGTCTTTTACAACAAACTCCTTAAACACATGCTTCGCTAGCATACATCCCCCTTAGAACATAGATAAAATATCGTCAACCTTAGACTTGACATCCAACCGCAAGTCATCATCTTCTCGCAAGGATTTAGCATCCACATGGAGTAGCGCACTCTCTAACTTCTTTCTAGCTTGTTCTAGTCTTGAGTCGTTGGTTACATTCAGCTTAGTTAGTAACTCGCACAAGTCAACCGCATTGCCAACCAATGAATCTCTGAACACTTGCTTTTCCTCGCCCGCCAGCTTCTCACTCATCTTGCCTAAGCAATCGTGTAGCCTATCCCAAGCATCTTTCATCGCATCATTTAGCTTCTGTGTATAGAAGTTTTGGTATTGTTCTTCGAGTTCAGTCTTATACATATCACTAACATCAACCCTGAAGTCTCCAGCATTGGGAACGGGAAGGAACACATACTTGAACTTGAACTTATCTACTAGCCTGTGGGCATCAGGGTAATCATCACTACTAAACAAATCGCCCAACTGGAAAGCGGCTGCCGACACAAGTGTTGGATAATCTTCTAGGAACTCTGCCACCGCCTGATTGAACTGCGCCTCGTAATCGCCTAGCGTAGCTTTGTAGTCAAAGAAGTTTGCCATAGGCAACAACCTACTACCACCATCTGACCAAGGCAAAGTCTGCTCGTAATGCCAAGTCCGAATCTTGGACACAATCTTTTGGATTTCTTCCAGCTTTTGCGTGCCAGCTAATAATTTTTTATGATAGTTTCCAGCCCTCGCTTGAGTGCCTTTGCTAGCATCAATCTCCTCGGATACTTTCTTATCCATCTTACGACCTGTCCACATAGAAATGTTTAGGTCAACCAACATAGAACTATTCTGAATCATGGTAATACTCCTCACTTGTTAACATCTGTTAATAAATTAGTCCATCAGCTTCTTAAATGCTTCTGCTTCTCTGCATGTCTTGTGCTCTGATACAACCCTATACTTCTGTGTGTTTTTGTTCCACTCTAGTATCTGCCACCTTCCTTTCGCTTTCATATGTATCGGTTTATCAAACCTTTCTATATACTGCATCTCATCTTCCAACACCTTCAACGCTTCATTAATTATCTGACTGCAAGTCAGTAGCGGGTTTGCCATCATTCCTCCGTTGCTTGCATCAACTTAATCATGGCTAGGGCTTCTCGTCTGTGCTTGATCTTCTTAGCCACACGCTTATTGAACTTCCATATCTCATACCGCCCTCGCCTTACATACACCAACTGCACCATGTTTAATGCCCACTTCCCATACGCATCTTCAAAGATAGAACCTAGTAACTGCTCTCTTGTATTTCGCATTGCATTTGCTAGCGCACTTGTATACTCCCTACCTTTTTGGTTTAGCACCTCATCTTCTAGCGTCATTATCATCTCATAGTTTGCCATCATTGCACCTTAACTGTTTTACCTACCTCGCTAACTACATCAGTAGTGATACCCCACAATGTAGGGCAACCCCACTCACCCCAACCGCTTACATAACCATCGGTTAAGATGATTGCACACTCAGGTTTCAATTTGTGATCCGCAATATATCTAGGGATACACGCTGGGTCTGTGCCACCACCACCTCTAGGTTTAGTAGTAGATAGTAGATTCTCTAGCTGGTCTTGGTCATACTTCTCATGCTGACATACCTCAGTATCCCAATACAACAGGTCAATACCTTCGGGCTTAACTCTCTCGCAGATACTCTTAACCTCACCCAAGAACTGACCAATCTCCTCCGCACCGATAGAGCCTGACATATCAATCGCTACAACTATGCGACCAACCGATTCACCGATAAGACTAGGCATATAAACATCTTGGTCAATCCACCTACGACTAGGTCTGCGCCAAGTAGACTCATCCTTGTCTGCACAAAAAGAATTGACGAACTCTCTCAACGCTTCACGCCAATCAACTTTGGGCGTAAGAGCATCCATAACTTCTCTATCTACATTGCCTTTCATCTTGCCAGCAAGAATCGCACCTTGTCGTAACGCTTGGTCAATATCCCTAGCTAGCTTCTCTCGTTCCTCGTTAGTCATACCCTCGGCTGACTTCCAATCATGGTCATCAAATCCACCCATGCCCTCACCATCTTCAACAGGCACATCCCTACCTTCCTGATCTCCGACAGTCTTAACATGAACTGAACCCTTGTCATACTGCTTCTTCAAATCACGATACACCGCACCTGAATCCATGCCCTTGTATTTTGGGTCAAGCAATCCACTCTCAGGTAACGCAACCTCAATCATGTTCGGGTCTGAATCCACAATCATTTGGTTAATCACATAGTCGCATGCCATGTTCGCCAACTGTGCGTGTTCCTTGTAAAGATGTTTCCATACAGTAGTATGTCTGAAAGCCTTATGTAGATTCTCGTGCAGTATCACACCCTTTAGCTCAGTATCTTTTAGCTTGTCCACGAACCCACGACCATACCAAGTGTTACGACCATCTGTGCAAGCAGTCGGCACTTCATCATCAATACTTGTATTACCCACCATGAATACACCTGAATACAAACAATACTTGGGGTTCTTCATTAGCCATACATGGGATTTCTGAACTCGTTGTTCAGCTTGTAACTTAGCCATTTTTGTTTTTCCTTTCGTTGTCGTTCCATTCTTTTACAAAACTTAGCCCAGTAGTAGCACCTGCGTAGTAAATATCAAACAACAATTCGTCATGTTCAATACCTTCCTCGTATAGCATTTGCTCATACTCTTGGCTTACAACTGAATTAAAAGCGTTTAAAACTAAATCTACTTGTTCTTCTTTATCCACCGACACTCTCCTTATTAACTGCTGTTAATAACTTCTCAAATGCTGGGTCTATTGGGGTAAGACAATCTCTGTGCCTTATGGTGTTAATAGTTCCATCAAACACTTGAACCAATGGGAACTTACCGCCATCTCCCATATAGTCCTCAATCAATATCCTACCCGCTTGCCCCTCAGGAAGTAATACCCAATCGCCCTTCTTTAGAATAGCCATTGGTTCTTCAGCGCCCAGTCTTTGAAGTCGCTATTCATTACACAGAACGCTTGCTTTGTAGACTTCATCACGCTTGTAGCAAACAGGGCTTGCCACTCCATATCCATACGCTTACTGTATGTCAACCACTTACTGAGAGTATCTTTCTCTACACGACTGATAGCACTAAACACCATAATACATTTGGCTACCGCATCATCAGGCATCTTCGCAGTCGCAGGGTTAGCAATCACCGCATCCCATGTAGGCATCTTATCCACAACAGTAAAGAACGCTTGCATATCTCGACTCGCACTCTCACCGATTGTGCCGCTTAGTAGTGAGATTGTTAGTGCATCACCCAACTCTGCCCTCTGCTTGGCAATATGGCTAGCCTTCTCAAGACTACGGGGTGTAACAACTGCATTTTGCCCAGCCTTTGTAGGATTAAAGATATACGGGTTATCCTTCTGACTACCATCTGTATAGCTAGCGAGTGCATGAGGGAACTGCTTTACCCACGCAATTACTTCGGGTGCAATATCAGACTTCAATGCCCAATCAATCCATTCATCTGAATCAGGTTTACGCACAACAATTTCACAGATACGATTTCTAGCATGGGCTTCGAGCATATCGCCTACACCATCCGATAACAGATTAGAAGTGCCAAACACAATAGAACCTTCGGGTAAATAGTCATCACCAATTCTATGCTCCAGCATAAGAGTCAATAGCACATTCTTAACTGCTTTCATGGCTTTACCAATCTCGTCAAGCATAACGATTACTGGCTTACCGCTTTGCATTTTGAATCGTGCATTTGGTGCGAACTTAGTTACTCTTAGTCCTGCTTTCATGCCGTTGCCTTCGATTGTTTCGGTGTAGGGTAGTGCGAAGTCCCCCAAGTCCAACAGGGTGCAATCTATATAGGCTATATCGTAAGAGGGATACCGCTTCTCCAAGACTTTCAACATGGATGACTTACCAATCCCAGGCTCACCTCGACCTATGATAGTTACATCTTTACCTACAACCCCAATCGAGTGGGCAAACTCGACTAACGATACTGACTGCCCAAAGTTAATAACACTCATTGTAAAACTCCTCACTTGTTAACAACTGTTAATAAAACTACAAAAGAACTACCACTTATTAAAACCATTATAACATATATAAACATCTTTGTCAAGCATTTACACCACACCCATTACCGCAGTTTCACCTACCTCGACCTCAATAGTTTTCTTTATGTCATTAGCATTTTCAGCTATGCTCCACACCTGACGCTTGATGTAATCCCACTTGAACTTAAGGTCATGTATATGGCTTTGTCTGCTTGGATTGTTCGGGTCAGTAAAGGTTTGTGCCAACTTCTTATCCTCTGCTTTCCACGCATCCGCAGTTAGTGCCATGTATGCCAGCATATAGTCATCCTCATGTAGATTACTAAACCATTCGTATGCTCTTGGGTTTCGCCACATAATATTGCCGCCATAAGTTCTAGTAGCGACCTCATCAGGTATCGCATTGTAGATGTAATAACTTCTCCACCCATCATTGTTAATCATTCCATATTCCCTTCGGGTTTCATCCATCACCCAACCATCTGATAACTTATGAATCATCTTTGCCCATTGTAGGAATGGCTCTAGTGGTTCACGCGCCTTCTTTGCCTTCTCTCTATCTACAACTTGTTTCTGTATCTTTATCTCGTTTACGGGTTTATACCAATCGCCCTCAACCCACTCGATCATCAGTCCACCCTCACCCTCAGGTATTGGGTATGCTTTGGCATCTTCATTAGAACTAGACTTGATACTTACCCACAACTTCTTGTGTGCCTTGTAGCATCTGAATGGCGAGTGATTGCCTATAAATGCCGCAGTAATTGGGGTCGACCATGTTTCAGCAGTCAGCTTGATATCCCCATTGAGGTAATACTTCACGCAGTCAGTTTGGTATAGCCTTGCACCATATACATCCATGCCATCTTCCACATACTTAACGACTTGCTCCCAATCCCTGTGCCTGCTACCTAATGGTCTGCACTCAACCGACCGCCCACGAATAGGCTTGACTTGCTCATACTTGTTTTTGTAATACTCGTAACCGCTTAATTTACTCATGATAGTTTTTCCTCACTTGGTTTGTTAACACTTGTTAATAATTAGGCTCTCGCCAGCTTTTGTAATGCCACTACTGTTTCGTTTGTTTGCCATGCCTGTTCTGCTTTAGCTATGGCATGCACCTCGTTTGTCGCAAATACAGTCATCTTGTGATGCTTATTCCCCCTGATTTTGTAGGTTATTTCGTATGCTTGTATGTCGCTTCGTGGTTCATAGTCTTCAATCTGCTCCATAATTTTCCACATCTCATCACTAATCTCAGGCACTATTCTCACTATCTTCATACCATCACCACATCCAACCCTAGTTTCCCGATAGGGAATGAGTGATACAACCACCTATCCTCACCATCTAACTCCCTAACTTGTATCCTAGAATTGTCCTCACTCAAACTTAATAACTCATACCGCCTACTAAATCCCTTGTAGTCCTTCCTTACTATCCAATCACCGCTATGCAACTCCCTTCCTGTCTTTTTGTCGATCAACATCTCGATCTCCTTATCCTCTAAACAACCAATATATAAAGCCACCTACTCCGCCAACAACACATAGAACCCACAATGCACCAACAAAAGCATTAGCTAGAAAGTCCATTGTCAGCATGAAGTCAGTCTTTGCACCATACAACCACATAGCATATTGAGCATCTCTGAAAGCCTCGCTTGTAGTCCTATGGGTTTTGTTACTGTGGATATACTGTGCTGGGTCTGTTTCCCCTATGTATAGATTTGTTGGTGTTCGCTTACTTATTGTTGGGGTTATTACTTGCTTTGATAATACTTGTTTTGATTTACGCTTAATCGTTGTCATTTGTGTTTTCTCCTATATATGTATTCTCACCCAATATAAACCCTAATATAAAACTGCTAAATACCAAACCAATCAGGGCAATAATAGGCACATCAGTAATAATCCACACCGCACATAATGAAAGCATGGCAACTCCAACTACCATAACTAAATAATCCCATATATTCATTTTGTTTCTCCAATATATAACTCGTTCATGTTTTCCTCGTAAGATTTCCAACCCTTCCAAGGTCTGATTCGACTACCAAATATATACAACAAGCTATTGCTTTCCATCACCAACTCTTCTTTTTTCTGCCTAGTCAGGCATCCTTTGATGCGATACCAAATACTGTTTTGTGCTTCCTGTGCCAGCTTGTTTATCCTTGCCTTGTGTTGGCTTGGATGTAGTTTCTTAGTCATTTGGGTTTTCCTTTAGGTATTTTTGGGACTTCGCAACTATTTTATCTACTGCATCCTTCCACTCATCTGCTGGCTCATCGGGATCATTTTGCCTAGATACCAACTCACACAACAACTCTAATAAATCCCTAGCTTCACTCATTTCACTATCCCTCCTTTGTTGTTAACACCTGTTAATAAATCCCTGTCTGTAACGAGTATGTAATTGGATTTATGAAGTGGAACGACACACCGCACCACCTTTTTTGCCAACTCATCACCGCATGGTAAACAGAACTTGTAGCCCAGTTCCCACCTACCATTACTTATGTCTTCTCCGCAATTCCTACAAAGATGTTTAAAATTCATTATTCCACCTTACTTTGTCATGTTGTTCCGTAAATATACGGGTTTGTTCTGCCTTGTTCCGAAAATGGAAACGAGGGAATTTACTTATACTTCAACGACTTAGCCGCTTCGTTCTGTTTTGTTCCAATGTTCCGCACATATAACACCTGATAAAAGGCTCTTTGACTTTACAATAATATACTTAGTTTACTTTGTCAAGTAGTGAAACCTACTCCGTTGGTATATATATATATATGGAACATTGGAACAAACTACTAAAATCGCTTGCAACTCCTTGTTTTATATAGGTTTTTCTTGTTCCATGACTGCGGAACATTGCGGAACAAACGGAACAATCAATAAAATCAAGGACTTACAGATTAACACCTGTTAATAACTTGCCCAACGGCATCAGCTTCAGCATTAGAACAGGGAACTATCACTAAATCGAGGGCAAAGAAAAAGCCCACCGAAGTGGGCTATCCTACAAACTACTTGTTACTTCTTTTCGATTGTGTTTAGGGCTTGGTTTAGGAATCCCATAACCTTAACGATATCAAAATCGGGCTCTTTCAATTTGCCACCAGCAACAATCAGGGCTTGCAACTTATCCGCAAAACCCTTTTTAGGGGATTCTGTTTTCTCGGATGGAAAAGCGTATTTTACTACTCGGGCAAAGTATGTCGCAATCGTGGATCGGGCATCCTTTTTAGCTTGGTTTGCCTGTTCCCATTTTGACTCATAACCAGCATCACGCTTTACAAGTTCTATATATTCCTTTGACCCTTTGCGTGGCAAATCTTGGTTTAATGCGCTTAAATGCTTTTTATTCACAATCGGGTTAATAGCATCCGCAATGAATTGCGCTTTAGTTTCCTCAAGGGTTTCTCTAGAACCATAATATGCGCTTACTGTTTCGCCCATTGATTCGAGCTTGTTTTGCGCTTTGTCAGATTCCATCAAACCTGATTTAACTAGGTTAATCATTTCTACATATTGGGTTTTGTTTTCTTGAATCATGATATCCTCACTTGGTTTAGGTTAGTTAAAACTTATTAACTCGTTTAATAAATCGGGCATTGATAATCCGCAACCCTTAGATACATAATACCAAAATCTAGAAATATACAAAGCATTTTAATCCTGACAAATCCAGCGACCCCCACCCCCCAAATACAGTTTGGGACTCCGCCCATGCGATCATACATAGTAATATGCACAGTCAATACAGCGCTTTTAAAACACCCCCCGGTGCCTATTTTTTAGGCAATACCCCCACCCCTTATATATTTTTCTTTACAATCTTTTGCTTTTTCTTTACAAAAACACCCCCCATACTTCTTTTGGGTCCCCTACTACCACGGGGTATATGTATAAAAAATTAAAAAAACTATACAAATCAAAAAGATATGCATAGAAAGTGCATGAAATTTCAATAAAACGTAGCTATGTTGCACCGCAACAATTGTGTGATATACTACACAAAAGACTCATAAATGAGTCCGTAACCCACTTAAGGAGTTTTATATGATGCATTCTGATTTTGAAAAAAAGTACAAAGAGTTTGAAGCCCAAGTTAAGCAGGTCAATGAGTTTTGGATCAACGCAATAATCTCAAGCCTCAAACAATTCATTAAGTAATAACCGGGGGCCTTGCGCCCCCAAATAAGTGTGGTACACTCCAAACATCGGAGCCACAAACAGCCCACTTATGCCTATAGTCGTAACACCTGAAGTAGGAATACCCCTTCCTTTCGACACAACACCGGAAGAGATTGATGGTTTTCGTGAAAAAGCACATGCACTATTTGAGACCGTGCAGGACCTAGTTTTGGAAGGCGCTTCTGTAGAAATTACAGACGAAGATAAAGCAACATCCCATCAAATTGCCGCTCAAGGCAAACTCCCTCCCGTTAAGAACCTCACTCCGGGAACCATAATTAACTTAGAAGCTATCCTTTCCGAATGGGATCAGGAAGTTTTAGACGTGGGACGGCGCCTGCGTAACTATGTTACAAACAAATTTATTATGGAAAGTGTCGATCCAGACCCCCGCCAGCGTATGAAAGCGCTGGAAAACCTAGGACGTATAAGCAATGTTGGGCTGTTTTCGGACCGAATTGAGGTAAATGTAACCCATAGAAGTATCGACAGTATCGAGACAGAACTTAAGAAAACGCTGGAATTGTACATGGGTGAGGCTGAGCAGGTAGAAACTGAACTGGACCAAGTACAAAAAGAAAAGCAAAAAACCATAGCCGATATAGATATTGAAGAAGAGCTGGGTGTAAAAGAAGACGATGAGTCCTGAATTACTAGAAGCTGCCCAAAAAGCACTACCTAGCTTGCCACCTGCGGTGCAGCAGAAGGTGGGACAACTTATTGCCGAAGCTAGAAAAATCAAAGCCCATGAAACTGCCCAGCAGGACTTTATGGCGTACGTCAACTATGTATGGCCTAGCTTTATTCACGGCGAACACCATGTCAAAATGGCAAGAGCGTTTGAAAGGGTAGCAAATGGAGAGATTAAAAGACTTATTATCAACATGCCACCTCGTCACACTAAGTCTGAGTTTGCTTCTTATCTGCTTCCATCTTGGTTTTTGGGGAAATACCCGGCAAAAAAGGTTATTCAAACTTCGCATACTGCAGAACTTGCGGTCGGCTTTGGTCGTAAAGTGCGTAACTTAGTCGATTCTGACGTATATAAAGATATTTTTCCTGATGTTGCGCTGCAATCGGACTCAAAAGCGGCGGGTCGCTGGGCTACTAATAGAGGCGGTGACTACTTTGCGATCGGTGTGGGCGGTGCAGTGACTGGTAAAGGTGCGGATTTGCTCATAATTGACGACCCACACTCAGAACAAGAAGCTGCGCTCTCCGAAGTTAACCCCGAAATCTACGATAAAACCTACGAATGGTACACATCTGGACCACGTCAGCGTCTACAACCAGGCGGAGCAATCGTAATTGTGATGACGCGGTGGAGTAAAAAGGATTTGACCGGTCAAGTGTTAAAATCGGCAGCTCAAAGAAGCGGCGAAGACTGGGAAGTGATTGAATTTCCTGCATTATTACCTTCTGGGCGACCACTTTGGCCTGAATTTTGGTCAAGATTAGAACTTGAAGCGCTAAAAGCCGAACTTCCTAACGGCAAATGGATGGCGCAGTACCAACAACAGCCAACTTCAGATGTATCAGCGATTATTAAACGGGAGTGGTGGAATGTTTGGGAGGATGACGACCCTCCTTATTGCGAATTTATTATCCAATCTTGGGATACGGCGTTTTTAAAGACAGAACGGTCAGACTTTTCAGCATGTACTACATGGGGAGTTTTTTATGCCCCGGACGATACAGGCAGAGAGCAAGCGAATATAATCTTGTTAAATGCGTTTAAGAAACGGATGGAGTTTCCGGAGTTAAAGCAACGAGCGTACGAAGAATATAAAGAATGGCAGCCAGATGCGATGATTGTTGAAGCGAAAGCTTCGGGTGCTCCGCTGATATTTGAACTACGGGCGATGGGTATTCCTGTCCAAGAGTTTACGCCTACTAGGGGTAATGATAAAATTGCAAGATTAAACGCAGTCGCAGATATTTTTGCAAGCGGTCACGTGTGGGTACCAAATACGCATTGGGCTGAGGAGTTGGTAGAAGAAGTAGCGTCTTTTCCTTCGGGAGAACATGATGACTTGGTGGACTCAATGAGCCAAGCGATGCTTCGCTACCGTAGGGGTGGGTTTATTAGGCTGGCTTCTGATGAAGAAGACGAGGTCAGAGAATTTAAGAGTAGTAGAAGCAAGGGATACTACAATGTTTAAGTGCGTGAGGCGGTGGGTTTTTTGGTATAAGCGGAGTAGGGCTTGGAAACATTTTATTAATACTGAGCTTCTTATAGCAAGAATGAGAAACCCTGCAAACCCTCCCACAGAAAAAGAACTTGAAGCATTTATGAAAAAATATGATTTGGGTTGGGATTCACACATGATTGATAGCGTACCAAAACGACGTACGTATTTTGAAGCAGAACTAGGATAAACACATGGCAATTGATAAAGCGCTTTATGCAGCCCCACAGGGCATTGACCAACTAGAAGAAGGTCCAGAAATCGAAATTGAAATCGTTGACGACGATGAGATGACCGAGTCCCCAGAAGAAAAAGCATTGGAAGCATTTGATGCAAACTTAGCGGAGGACATGAACGAGGGCGAGTTAGCCCATATTGTTGGTGATTTACTTGGCGATTTTGATTCCGATATTGCCTCGAGAAAAGACTGGATACAAACATATGTTGATGGTCTGCAGCTCCTTGGTTTAAAGATTGAGGAAAGAACAGAGCCTTGGGAAGGCGCTTGCGGTGTGTATCACCCGATCATGAGCGAAGCATTGGTTAAATTCCAAGCAGAAACAATGATGTCTACATTCCCAGCAGCCGGTCCAGTTAAGACACAAATCATTGGTAAAGAAACACCAGATAAAAAAGCAGCGTCCGAACGTGTAGCTGCGGATATGAACTACCAGTTAACAGATGTAATGAAAGAGTATCGCCCTGAGCATGAGCGCATGTTGTGGGGCTTGGGTCTGGCTGGTAATGCGTTTAAAAAGATTTATATTGATCCAGCTCTAAACCGTCAAGTATCTATGTTTGTGCCTGCGGAAGACATTGTTGTTCCATATGGTGCTTCAAGCTTAGAGACTGCGGATCGTGTAACCCACGTGATGCGTAAAACCGAGAACGACCTGCGTCGCTTACAAGTAGCTGGGTTCTATCGTGATGTAGAGTTAGGTACGCCTGATAATATTTTAGATGAAGTTGAGAAGAAGATTGCTGAGAAGCTTGGCTTTAGAGCAACGACAGACGACCGCTATAAGATTCTAGAGATGCATGTCAACCTTGACTTGCCAGGATATGAGCACAAAGACGAGAACGGTGAACCTACAGGCATAGCACTGCCATATGTAGTAACAATCGAAAAAGGTAGTAACACCGTACTATCTATCCGCAGAAACTGGGAGCCAGATGATGAAACGTATCAAAAGAGACAGCACTTCGTCCACTACGGGTATGTACCTGGTTTTGGCTTCTATTGTTTTGGTCTCATCCATCTTATTGGCGCTTTTGCTAAAAGCGGTACTTCCATTCTTCGCCAGTTGGTTGATGCAGGGTCACTTGCAAATCTGCCAGGTGGCTTTAAGACCCGTGGCTTGCGAGTCAAAGGCGATGACACACCGATAGCTCCAGGTGAGTTCCGCGATGTCGATGTACCTAGTGGAGTTATGCGTGATAACATCATGCCGCTTCCATACAAAGAGCCAAGCCAAACATTAGCAGCTCTGCTAGACAAGATCATTATGGAAGGCCGTGCGTTTGCATCTGCGTCTGATATGCAGATCTCTGACATGGGCGCTAACACCCCAGTTGGTACAACACTAGCGATTCTAGAGCGTACGTTAAAAGTAATGTCTGCTGTTCAGGCTCGCATCCACTACAGCATGAAACAAGAGTTCCGTCTCTTAAAGAAAATCATTGCTGACTACACACCAGAGGAATATTCTTATGAGCCGGACGAAGGCTCTCCACGTGCGAAAAAATCGGACTACGATAACGTTGACGTCATACCGGTGTCTGATCCCAATGCGTCGACAATGGCGCAAAAGATTGTCCAGTATCAAGCGGCTCTTCAACTGGCCCAGACAGCCCCGCAACTATATAACCTCCCGCTCTTGCACCGTCAGATGCTCGATGTTCTGGGGATTAAGGATGCGGCAAAACTTGTTCCGATGCAAGAAGACCAGAAGCCGGTGGACCCAATTACCGAGAACCAAAATCTTCTAACTAGTACACCAGTTAAAGCGTTCTCTTACCAAGATCATCAGGCGCATATCGCTGTACATATGTCATTCCTACACGATCCAAAGATTCAAGAACTGATGCAAAATAACCCACAAGCGCAAGTGATTCAGGCTGCTGCAATGGCCCACGTCAACGAGCACTTAGGATTTGCTTACCGTATTCAGATCGAACAACAATTGGGTATGACTTTACCTCCTCAAACCGACGAGTCTGGCGAAGATACCCATATGCCTCCAGAAGTAGAGGCACGCCTCGCTCCGTTGCTCGCCCAAGCTGCTACGCAATTACTCATGCAAAATCAACAGCAAGCGGCGCAGCAACAAGCACAACAACAAGCCCAAGATCCGATTGTTCAAATGCAACAGCAAGAACTACAGATCAAGGCTGCCGAGCAGCAACGCAAAGCACAGAAAGATGCAACTGACGCACAACTCAAGCAGCAGCAATTGCAAATCGAAGTGCAGCGCATACAAACCCAAGCCCAAACAGACATGGCTAAAACTGCTGTTCAAGCACAGCAAGTCAAAGAAAAGATGGGTGTGGATTTAGTTAAGCAGCAAAAAGACCTGTTTGCCCAAGGACTAGATAATGCTCACAAACATGCTGCCGCAAAACATCAGCGTGAACAACAAGCAGAACAGTCTAACAAGCAGATGGAACACCAAGCTAAGCAAATGGAGCATCAAACTGCCCAAGTTGAAGCTAAACCAAAGGAAAAACCGACAAAAGGTAAATGATGGATAAGAATCTAGAGTACCTCTTAAGTGAGTACAAAGACCGCATAGCTATGCTTCAAGAGGCGTTGCACCGTGGTAATTGTCAAAACTTTGAGGAGTATAGGTATATATGTGGTCAGCTTCGAGGTCTCGAGGCCGCATGTTTAACAATCGTAGATCTCAAAAAACGAATGGAGAACTCGGATGAGTGAAATCCTTATCGGCTCAAACCCCGATAGCAGTGAAATAGTTATTACCGATGCACTAGGCAACCCAATGCCTTCTATTAAACCAAAAGAAGAAGTACCTATTGAGGATAGAGGTAGACAACTTCCAAATCCATCAGGGTACAGAATCCTTTGCGCAATACCAGAAGTAGAAAAGGAATTTGAAAGCGGACTGATTAAACCAGATGAAATGGTGAAAAAGGACGAGCTATTAACTACGGTTTTATTTGTAGTTCAGCTAGGCCCAGATTGCTATCAAGATAAAAGCCGTTTCCCAAATGGACCTTGGTGCCAAGTAGGTGATTTTATTTTAGTACGTCCAAACGCTGGTACTCGTGTCGTGATTCATGGCAAAGAGTTCCGGATTATTAATGATGACTCGGTAGAAGCGGTGGTCCAAGACCCACGTGGAATTAGCCGTAAATTTATTTAAGGAGCCTACAAGATGGCTGAAATGCAAAAAGAAGAATACAAATTTCCTGATGAAGTAGAGGATAAAGGAGTATCTGAAGGCGAGTTCGAGATTGAAATCGAAGATGATACACCCCCAGAAGACCGTAACAAAGAGCCAATGCCCAAAGAAATTGTGGAAAAGCTCGATAAGGATGAACTAGATAAGTACGAAGGTGAGACTAAAGAAAAGTTCAAACAACTCAAAAAGGTCTGGAACGACGAACGTCGGGAAAAAGAAAAGGCTGCTCGGGAACGTGAAGAAGCACTGGCGTTAGCCCGTAAAGCTATTGAAGAAAACAGACAGCTAAAAGAAAGACTTAGTTCTGGCGAACAGGTAATTGTGGATTCTCACAAAGCCGCAGCCCAGTCTGAGCTAGATTTAGCTAAAAAAGAGTACCGTGAAGCATATGATTCTGGCGATGCAGACAAGTTAATTGAAGCACAAGAGAAGCTAACAGCTGCCAAAATCAAAGCAGATCGCTTAGAAAGATATGAAGCACCTAAACAAAAAGCTTTACAAGAAGAAGAATATGTAGTACAAAGGGAGCAACCTGCACAAATTGAGCCAGACAAAAAGGCTGCAAAGTGGCAGAAAAAGAACAAATGGTTTGGTCGTGATGAAGAAATGACGAGCCTTGCCCTTGGTCTACATGAAAAACTCAAACGAAACGGTGTTCCCATCGGATCTGATGAGTATTACAGTAGCATTGACAAAACAATGCGAAAACGTTTCCCAGAAGCTTTTGAAAAAGAGCAGAAGGAAAAAGAAGTAGAAGCTGCGGAAGACGATCGACAAAAGACTTCTAAACCCAAAGCGAGCACGGTTGTAGCGCCCGCAACTCGTAGTACCTCGTCGAAAAAGGTTCGATTGACTACTACACAGGTCCAAATCGCAAAAAGATTAGGGCTTTCCCCTGAGCAATACGTCCGTGAACAATTGAAATTGGAGGCCCAAAATGGCTGAAGCAAAAAATAGACTTACCCGTGAAGTAGAGAACCGTGAATTTGTCGAGCGTCCTAAACAGTGGATGCCTGCCGAACTTCTCCCAGAGCCGGACAAACAGGCTGGTTACGCTTACCGTTGGATTCGTACTGCTACGCTAAATCAAGCAGACCCTCGCAATCTTTCTGGAAAACTCCGTGAAGGTTGGGAACCTGTAGCGTTAGAAGAACAACCTAAATTTAAACTGTTAGTCGACCCAACTAGTCGTTTTAAAGACAACATTGAGATCGGCGGGTTATTACTTTGCAAGACTCCTGAAGAATTTGTGCAGCAGCGTAACGAACATTATGCTAAACAAACACAAGCTCAAACGGAAGCTGTAGATAATAACTTAATGCGCCAAAGTGATCCTCGTATGCCTATTTTTAAAGAAGGTAAAGCGACGACTACATTTGGTTCTGGTAGTTAATTTTTTATTAATCTTAGGAGATTTAAATGGCTTATCCAACCGTTTCTGCTCCCTACGGCCTAGTCGCTGTTAACCGTGCTGATTTCATGCCATATGCTGGCGCAACTCAGCTTTTGCCAATTGCAAGTACTTATAATACTGCGATTTTCAACGGTGACATCGTTATGGTCAAAGGTGGCAATATCATCAAATCTAACGTAACTGTAGACTCTACAACTGACAATACCGCTAACTTGACTTATGGCGTATTCGTTGGTGTTCAGTACGTTAACACACAAGGTCAAACTGTAGAAGCTCAGTACTACCCAGGTAATGCTGCTGCAACCACAGCTTATGCTTATGTTGTTAGCGATCCTATGGCTGCGTTTAAAGTTGCTGTTACGTATTCTGGTAATACAACTGTTACTACTGCTAACGCTTCTGTAGTTGGCACAAACTTGAGCATTGTACAAAGCGCTGGCTCTACTACTACTGGTGATTCTGCTATTTCTGTAGCTGCTCCAGTAACTGGTACAGGTAACGCCGCTGCATGGCCTGTTAAGTGCATCGCTGTAGTTCCTGAAACTGCAACCGGTACAAACGCCTTCACTGAAGTTATCGTGAAGTTGAACAACCCACAGATGCTGTCTACTGCAGCTCAAAACTACGTCTAAGGAGCTAATTAAATGGCTATTTCTCGTGCACAGCTCCTAAAAGAGCTATTACCAGGCTTAAATGCTTTGTTCGGATTAGAGTATGCTCGCTACGGCGAAGAGCATAAAGAGATCTACGAAACAGAAACATCTGAGCGTTCTTTCGAAGAAGAAACAAAGTTGTCAGGTTTCAGCGCTGCCCCAGTTAAAAACGAAGGCTCCGCAATTGCGTACGATAATGCGCAAGAAGCATGGACAGCTCGCTACAACCATCAAACTATCGCTCTTGGCTTTAGCTTGACAGAAGAAGCGATCGAAGACAACTTGTATGATTCTTTATCTGCTCGTTACACTAAGGCACTCGCCCGTGCTATGGCTTACACCAAGCAAGTTAAAGCTGCTGCTGTATTGAACAACGGTTTCACCACTGGCTACAACGGTGGCGACAATACTACATTGTTCTCTACACAACATCCTTTGGTTTCTGGTGGTTATAACAGCAACACTCCATCTGTTGCCGCTGACTTGAATGAAACTTCTTTGGAAGCTGCCGTAATTCAAATCGCTGCTTGGACAGACGAGCGTGGTCTCTTGATCGCTGCTAAGCCTAAGAAGTTAGTTGTTCCTCCTGCTCTCCAGTTCGTTGCAACTCGTTTGCTTGAAACTGAATTGCGTGTTGGTACAAACGACAACGATATCAACGCATTGAAAAACAACGGTTCAATCCCAGAAGGTTACGCAATTAACCACTTCTTGACCGACACCAATGCTTGGTTCTTGACAACTGATGTACCTAACGGCATGAAGCATTTCGTTCGCACCCCATTGCAAAACAGCATGGATGGTGACTTCGACACAGGTAACGTACGTTACAAGTCTCGTGAGCGTTATTCTTTCGGCTGGTCTGATCCACTCGGTATGTACGGTTCTCCTGGAGCCTAATACCTCAAACCCCGTGTTTGGACCCCGCTCACAAGGCGGGGTTTTTCTTTTCTTCGTAGTGGTGGATTCTGTGGCAGTTAGCGCATAGCACTACACACTTTTTAATTTCTTCGTAAGCCTTTTTGTATTGGGCATTTGATACGTAGCGGTTTACGTTGCCTTCTTTCGTACTTGGATCTTCGTGGTGAAAATCTAATGCTGCATGGTGGTCAAACCCACATTTTGTACACTTAAGTGTACATTTAAATGCATCCCATTCTTTTTTTAACTCTTTACGTCTAGCATTGATTGCTTCTCGTCTTTTGGCATAGTTGCCAAGATAATGCTTACGGCTGTACTCCGCATGTTTGGCTTTTCTTACGTTCGCGTCTTTGTACGGCATCCGGTTGTACCTTATATCTCCAATAGATCGCATTTTTAAACGACCATTTGTTAGCGGGGGTATAAATTTTAAAACCACAACTAATAAGACTATTAGAGGAAGCTGGGTTATTTGTAGTGTCCGTAATTAACCAATTCCAACCCAGCTCTTTAGCTTTCCGAATTCTTACTGATATTAAACGTTTTTGCAAACCATGTCCAGTATACCCATCTAATACACCTGCCCTACATAAATATCCTGTATCGCTCCACTTGATCGAGCGGACCAAACCCGCAAAACCTACAGGCTTTCCATCCTCTGCATAAGCAACCCACCAATGGCCCCGATCCGGTTGGTACGGCGTATCCGCCGGAAGTATTTTCTTTTGAAGAAAAAGTAGTGTGGTTTGAACTGACGGTACTCGAATATCCACTTTTTTTACTGTAAATTGCATTTCCCATAGCTCCTCAATTATTTACCAGATTTATACTATTTTACCGAAAAAAGTGTTGCACAAATAAGAAAGTGTAGTATTATTGAAGAAACCGGGAAAACCGGCCTTTTAGACTGTCCCGGCAGACGCATACACGACTAACTGGCTTATCTTTGTATGAAGGACAATTCGTTATGGCACTATCTACCACCCAGTCAATTTGGCGTTCTGGCGGCGGCGATCAAACTCGCACAGCATTATGTGGCACAGCAGGCATGTATTTGCCTTTTTATGTTGCAAACAGCTCCGCTACTGCAAATATCGTAAATAGCTCAGCAAATTCACAAGCTTTGATTCTCCCAGCAGGTGCAGTTATTACTAGCATCACTGTTACTAATACAACTACTGGCGGTAACTCAGCAATTAACATTGGCTACACACCTTTGGTCCAAGTTGGTCCAGGCCAAGCAACTACTTTAGGTACAAACGTTCCTGCAGCATTTGTTAACGGCGGTAACGTAGCTACTCGTACATTGTTTAATATTTCTTCTGCTACTGCTGGTTCTTCCATGAGCAACGTTGCTAATGCAACTAACTTAATTGTATTGACCGCTACTGCTGGCGCTCCTGGTGCTACTGGTGTTGCAATCTCTGGAAACATCCACTACTACGTAGCTGATCCAATTAACGGCGTACAAAACGTTTAATTAATCTTAGGGGCTTCGGCCCCACTTAAATCTTAGGAGATTAATTATGACGATGCAATATGACGTAAAGTCGGCAAACGCAAACGCAAGTGCGCAGTTAGTTACTGGTCGTGTTCGTTTAAAACAACTTACTTTTGTAGGTAGTGGCACTGCTGGCTCTGTAACTTTATACGATACCGCGGCTAACTCTGCTACTGGTAATGTTCTTTGGCAAACAAAAACAAGTACTGGAGTACAACCATTCCAAGTATTAATTCCCGGCGAGGGAATTTTGGTTTACAACGGTATTTATGCCTCGCTTGCAAACATCTTAACCGTTACTTGTATTTATGGCTAAGAAAAAAGGTGTCTCGCTTGCAGTTGGTCGTGGTGAAAAGCTGCCTGCATCTAAGGGCGCTGGGCTTACCGCCAAGGGTCGTGCTAAATATAACGCAGCTACTGGCTCGCATTTAAAAGCACCACAACCCGAAGGCGGTCCACGTAAAAAGTCTTTTTGCGCTAGGATGTCAGGTATGCCTGGTCCAATGAAAGATGAGAAAGGGCGGCCTACTCGTAAAGCCGCTAGTCTAAAACGTTGGAAATGTGGAACAAAATGAAAGACCCATTTATTAACATGGATGAGGCATCAAAGCATATAGTCGATGCTCTTTCCGTTGCAACAGTATTAGGAACGCTAGTTGATATGCTGCCCTCAATTGCCGCTGTATTTACTATAGTCTGGACGGCTATTAGGATCTATGAAACTAAAACTGTTCAAGGCTGGCTAGGAAAAGACGATGCCGAGTAAAACTTTAAAACAACATAATTTAATGGAAATGGTAGCCCACAACCCTGCCAAAGCCAAAGAATTAAAGATCCCTCAATCTGTCGGTAAAGATTTTGTTGCTGCAGATAAAGGTAAAAAGTTTAAAGCAGGTGGTAAAGTAATGCATGACGATATCGCAGAAGATAAGAAATTAATCAAGAGAGCGTTCGGAATGCACGATAAGCAGTTGCATGAAAGTAAGAAAACCGATTTATCCAAACTCAAACAAGGCGGAAAAGTTATGAAAATGAAAGAAACAATGGGCCCAAAAAATATGTCTAAGGACGTAGAAAAAGGTTCAAACAAACTAGGCAAATTTGGTGAATCCAAAGTGCAAAAACGTGGTCATACCAAAGGTTCTGAAGAGCGTGGCTACAAAACTGAAAAAGTCCAAGGCGGCGCTAAAGGCGGCAAAGGTATATTCGGTGCAGCTCCTATCAAGATGAAAAAGGGCGGCAAAGTTAAGCGTTACGACGAAGGTGGTGACATCGAGACTGAAACAGCTCAAGGCCAAAACAAAAACATTGGTGATGATGTACGCTCCCGTGCTATGGCTGCTATGTCTAACCGTGAAATGGATGTTGGCGGTGGTGGTTCTACAGGCTCTACAGCTAAAAAATCTGCTCCATCATTTAAAGCTAAAGCAACCAAAGCTGGATTTACATCTGGTGAAACTGGTGGTGGCGCAGCCTTGATGTATCGTAAAGATCGCAAAATGGCTAAAGGTGGCGTAACTCGTGCTGATGGTATTGCTTCTAAAGGCAAGACACGCGGAAAGATGTGCTAATCATGGGTAAGCCACTACAGCAAGACGAAAACGGCAACATCATGAATGATGTGCAAACCCAAAAGAATCAAAAGGGTTATTCTAATTACGAAAAAGATTTAGAAAATAGTCAAAAACGTCGTGAAGCTAAAGACGAAAGCATGATGGAGACTATTAATAAAGCTAAGGAAAAGATTAGAAGCGTTTTGCCGTTTAAATCAGGTGGCTTTGTTGACCATAATATGCATGTTAAAAAACATGCGGCTGGCTTTAAACATCATGATGACCATGTAAAAGCTATGTGTGGTGGCGGTATGGCTAAAGGTAAACGCAAATGAGACCTTCTCGTGGAATGGGTGATATTATGCCTTCAAAGATGGGTAAACCTAAGGTTAAAGCTCGTCGGGATAACACCGATTTCACTGAGTATAAAAAGGGTGGCGAAGTTTGGGACAAACCAAACCCAGCTAAAAAGCATAAAAAGCTAAGCCCAGCAAAGAAAGCTTCTGCTAAAGCGGCAGCCAAAAAAGCAGGTCGTCCATACCCAAACCTCGTAGATAATATGAGAGCGGCTAGGAAAAAATAATGGCTGAAACAACCACCGGAACTACGCTATTTAACCTCGATGTAAATGATTTAATTGAAGAGGCGTTTGAGCGTTGCGGGAAAGAGCTGCGTTCTGGTTATGATTTTCGTACTGCTCGTCGTTCATTAAACCTACTGACTATTGAGTGGGCAAACCGAGGTATTAACCTTTGGACTATTGAACAAGGCATTATTACTATGAACACCGGGCAGGCGACATATGCCCTGCCTGTAGATACTATTGACCTTTTGGACACCGTAATACGCCAAAACAACGGCACAACTAACCAGATCGACATTAATATCAGCCGTATTTCTGAGTCTACATACATGACGCTGCCTAATAAACTAACACAGGGCAGACCAATTCAAGTATGGGTAGACCGCCAATCTGGGCAATCAAACCCAACAACAGTGGTTACAACCGCTAACGTATCATCTACAGATACAACAATTACAGTATCAGACGTAACTCAACTAGGGTCTTCTGGCTTTATTCAGCTAGACAACGAGATTATTACTTACCCTAACGTGAACACTGCTACTAACCAGTTATTAAATTGTTTCCGTGGACAGGCAGGAACAACCGCAGCGTCCCATAATATTGGGTCTACAGTAACCGTACAGAACCTACCATCTGTAAACGTATGGCCTACACCTAATGCACCGGGTAATCAGTATTCGTTCGTGTATTACCGCATGCGTCGCATTCAAGACGCTGGGTCGGGTGGGTTTGTGCAAGATATGCCATTTCGTTTTATTCCGCCTATGGTGGCGGGTTTGGCGTACCAGTTGGCTACAAAGTTACCAGATATGGATATGAACCGTATTCCGATGTTAAAAGCGGACTATGAACAACAGTTTCAGTTGGCAGCAGACGAAGATAGGGAAAAAGCTCCGATTCGGTTTGTACCCCGCAATACTTTCTACTACAATTAAGATGCTATGCCAAGTAAATATTCCTCTGGAAAATACGCAATTGCCGAATGCGATAGATGCGATCAGCGCTATATGCTTAAGGAGTTACGTACTGAGATAATTAAAACGCATCCGTTCAACATAAAAGTTTGTAGAGAATGTTGGGATCCAGATCATCCGCAGTTGTCGTTGGGCTTATACCCAGTTAATGATCCCCAAGCAGTCAGAGGACCGAGACCGGATGTTAGTTATTTGCAGTCAGGAACAAGTGGTTTACAAATTAATTTAACTGGGGCTGGTCCTGATGGGTTTGGTACTCCAGAGATGGGCAGTAGGATTTTTCAGTGGGGTTGGAACCCTGTTGGAGGCGCAAGGCTCAATGACTTTGGCTTAACCCCAAATGACTTGATTGCAGTAGGACAAATTGGTACAGTAACGGTAAGTATAACTTAGGAGCATTAAAATGGGATTTAAAAGAGACGCTGATGGCGTAACAAAAACAGGTAAAACTAAGGGTAAAAACCTTGGTGATTCAGGTCCATCTGTAGGTATTCAGACTGGCAAAGGTAGCAAAGGCGCATCAACAGTTACTTCTGCTTCAATGAAAGCTATGGGTCGTAACTTAGCCCGTGCTAAAAATCAAGGATAATCATGGCAACTGCAAAGAATGTAAAGCCTACTACTAAAAACAGCCCAGCTGTTAAAGTAGGTAGAAACCCTAATAACAAACCAGCCGAGTCTTATGACAAGCGTGGTACTAGTGTTGCCGATTCTAAAGCAGCTACTGGTCACACTATGCGCGATCCAAATACATTACCAGCAAATGAAGTTACCCCTTCTACTGTTGCTATGAGCGTTTCTATTGGTAATAAAGATCGTGGTCCTAAGACTGACGGTATTGAAACTCGTGGTAACGGCGCGGCTACTAAAGGTCGTATTGCTAGAGGCCCAATGGCATAATGGATTATCAAACGTTATTCTCGCAGGTTCAGGCGTACACGGAAAACATTTTCCCGCCTGCTTATCTTGCTAATGGAAGTTCGGTTTCTTACACAGACCAGATAAATACTTTCATTCAGCAAGCGGAAGAGCGCATTTATAACACGGTGCAGATCCCTTCTTTGCGTAAAAACGTTACTGGTAACTGCTCCGCAGCAAACAAATACTTAGCTTGTCCAAATGACTATTTGTCGACTTATTCTTTGGCTATTATTAATACAGACGGCACTTATACTTATTTGTTAAATAAGGATGTAAACTTCATTAGAGAAGCGTATCCTAGCCCTACCGTTACTGGTACACCTAAGTATTATGCTTTGTTTGGCTCTAGGCTAAATGATCCTAATGAGTTGACGTTTATTCTTGGACCAACACCAGATCAAGGTTATGGCGCAGAACTACACTATTTTTACTATCCAGCATCTATTGTTACTGCAGGCACTTCTTGGCTTGGGGATAACTATAGTCCCGTATTGCTTTATGGCTCTATTGTAGAAGCCTATACTTATATGAAGGGTGAACCGGATATTGCTGCCCAATATAAGGCTAAATACGACGAAGCAATGCAGCAATTGAAACGCCTTGGTGATGGTCTTGAACGTGGTGATGCTTATCGTGACGGTCAAACCAGGTTGCAGTACAACAAACTGTAGTAAAATTAACACAAATTTAGGAGCAAGAAATGGCAATTACCCAAGCAATGTGCGATTCGTTTAAGGTTCAAATCCTTAGCGGTCAGCAAAATTTGGTGTCTGGTTCTTCCCAGACTTATAAACTCGCACTGTACACAAGCTCAGCAACATTGAGCAACGCTACAACTGCATACACAACTGTGAACGAAGTAACAAGTTCAGGTTCTAACTACACTGCTGGTGGAAACACTTTAACAGTTAGCACAAGCCCAACATCTACTGGTAACGTGGCATTCATGTCATTTGCTAATACTTCTTGGACTAACGCTAACATCAGTGCAGCGGGCGCTTTGATTTATAACAGCACTGCTAATACCGCTGTTTGTGCATTGAGCTTCGGTAGTACAGTTACTTCGACTAACGGGACTTTTACAATCATTTTTCCTACTGCCGCCGCAGGATCAGCAATTATTCAGATTGGCTAAGGAATGAAGCTTTGTGTTAAATGCAAAGCTCAAAAACCTTTAAGCGAGTTTTATAAACGCACTGATTCGCCTGATGGTTATCGGAACGACTGCAAAGATTGTCGTAAATCTGCTTCGCTTAAAAATCATTACGATAATCAAGAGCAACGTAAAGCAAGATTTAGAGCGGCACATGCAAAACGTGTTGCGGAAAACCCAAACTTTTATGCCGAGCGTTATGCTAAAAATAGAGAACAAGATTTGCAAAACTCTAGAAATACATATGTTCGATATGCTGATAAGTGGAAAGCTAAGCAGCGCCTGTGGAGCAAAACCAATCGTGGCATTGCTAACGCCCTTGGTCGCAAGTACAAGCTTAAAAAAGCTAAGGCTACACCACTATGGTTAACGCCAGAACAGCTTTATAATATGCAATGTACTTACAAAGTTGCGGCGCAATTGAGTGAGACTAGCAGTGAAAAATGGCATGTTGACCACATAGTGCCTATTCGTGGCAAAGATGTATGCGGGCTTCATGTACCTTGGAACTTACAACTATTACCGGCAAAAATGAATATGACTAAAGGAAACAGAGTATGGCGTTAGTCGTCTTCGACCGAGTGAAAGAATCCAGTAATACTTCGGGTACTGGGACGATTGTTTTAGCTGGTGCGCAAACCGGCTATCAGTCCTTTGCGGTCGTTGGAAACGGGAATACAACTTATTACACCATTGCGGACCAACAAGGATCCAACTGGGAAGTAGGTATTGGCACGTATTATTCTGGCAACGTTTCTCTTGCCCGTACAACTATTCTTGCCTCATCAAACGCTAATGCTGCGGTCTCTTTTGGGTCTAACACCAAAGACGTATTTATTACATACCCAGCAGAGAAGTCTGTAAACCAAGATGCTACTGGTAACGTAACAGTAAGCCAATTTTTAACTGCAAATAATTTTGTATCTGTTGGAAATACCGCAGTTAGTTCTAATGCTGGTGCTTTTTCTCTTGGCGCTCTTAGTTATTCAGATACTGGCATTTTTGCTTCTTACGCAAATACAGCTAATACCTATGTACAAATTATTGCTCAGAACTTAAGCAATGGAACTAATGCTTCTACTGACTTTGTAGTAACAAACGATACAGGTACAGCATATGCAGACTTTGGTATTACTTCTAGCAAATATACTGGATCTGGCGCACTTTCAGCAGCCAACGTAGCTTATATTTATGCTGGCGCTGCCGATCTTGTTGTTGGTACAGCAACTGCTAACTCGATTCACTTTGTTGTCAACAACTCTGCGGTTGATGCGTTTACTATTAATGCAAGTGGAGCTTTGGCTGCTAATGCTTCTTATGGTACTGCTGGTCAAGTATTAACGTCACAAGGAAATGCCGCTGCTCCTACATGGTCTAGTCCTTCTGGCGCACAAGCTGCTGGTAATAGTTCTATTCTTTTAAACAACGTAAACATTACCTCAAATGCTACAATAGCTGCTGGACAAAATGGGTTTTCAGTAGGTCCAGTAGCAACAGCAAACGGCGTAACAGTTACCGTTGCACCAGGTCAATCATGGGTGGTAATCTAAATGAGTACGATTAGCGCAGGAAATACAACTACTACAGCGTTTAAAGTAACGGCTGATACTACAGGCAATTTAACGCTTACTGCAAACGCTACAGGTAAAGTTATTCTTACAAGCCCACTTCAATTTGCTGATGGTTCAACTGCTAATACTGCAGCATCTGGTGGTCCTGGTGCATACCAAGCTATTCAAGCAGCCAATTTTACAGCGGTAGTTAATTCAATTTATGCGGTTAATACTGTGTCTGCTACTGTTTACGCTGCGTTACCAGCCAGTCCATCTGCTGGTCAATATGTAACTTTTGTTGACTATAAAAGAAATTTTGGTGCAAACCCATTAATAATTACTCCAAATGGTAGCTATGTAGAGGGTACAACATCAAACTCTACTATTAGTACCAATGGCGCATCTGTGTCGCTTATTTATGCAGATTCAGTTCAAGGCTGGATACAATATTCTGGTATTACTCAAGCAGTGGTTGGTGGATATTCTGTTACATATTTATCTGTTGCTGGTGGTGGTGCTGCTGCTGGTTATAACTCTGGCGGTGGCGGTGGCGGAGCTGGTGGTTTACTTACAAGCACAACCGTTGTTTCTCCTGGGGTTGCTTACTCTATTGTTATTGGTGGGGGCGGATCTGGAACAACTACTGCTGGAACTCAAGGAACAAATACTACAGGATTAGGAATAACTTCTGTAGGCGGTGGCGGATCTGGAACAAATAGCGGTAATGGAGGTTCTGGTGCTGGCTCAAGCTCTACTAATGCTGGTGGATCAGGAACTTCTGGACAAGGAAACTCTGGTGGATCTGGCTCTTCTGGCAATGGATATAACTGCGGTGGTGGAGGTGGCGGTGCTGGAGCTGCAGGTGCAAGCACAAACAATGGAATAAGTGGCGCAAACGGTGGTATAGGTCTTGCATCCAGCATTTCTGGGTCTTCCGTTTATTATGCTGGCGGTGGCGGTGGAGCTACTGATACTCGTTCTGGTGGATCAAACGGATCTGGCGGTAATGGTGGCGGAGCTGGTGGCAGTACTAGCGGAAATGGTAGTGCTGGAACTGCTAATACTGGCGGTGGCGGTGGCGGTTCTGGTTACTCTACAGGTAACAATGGTGGTGCAGGTGGATCTGGAATATTTATTATTTCTTATGCAGGAGCGCAAAAAGGAACTGGTGGCACAGTAACTTCCGTTGGCGGGAACACCATTCATACATTTACAACTAGTGGTACTTATACGGCTTAACAAAGGAGAAATCAATGGTTACTCAAGAACTTCTCAAAAGCCTATTTGACTATCAAGATGGCCATTTAATTTGGAAAGTGCAAAAAGCAAAAAGAACCAAAATTGGATCTGCTGCTGGATGGCAAAACATTGATAAACGTGGTCAGCGGTATTTGAACGTTGAAATTAACGGTAAAGCATATAAAATTCATAGATTGGTGTTTCTATATCACAACGGTTATCTTGCCAAAGATATAGACCATATTGATGGCAATAGACTAAACAATCGCATAGAAAACTTGCGGGAAGTTACCGAAAGCCAAAATGCGTTTAACAGTAAGATTAGAAATACCAATACCTCTGGATACAAAAATGTGTTCAAAGAAAAAAACAAGTGGAGAGTTCAGCTAAGTATTCAGGGCAAGAGTTTGAGTTTTGGATCTTTTGATGACTTGGAGCTTGCTGGATTAGTGGCTGAAGAAGCTAGAGATAAATTTCATGGGGCTTATGCCCGTCATTTTTAAGGAGCAATAAATTGGGACATTTTGCGAAATGTGTAGACGGTAAAGTAACGCAAGTTATTGTTGCTGAACCTGAGTTTTTTAATAACTTTGTCGATAGCTCACCTGGTAGCTGGATTCAATGTTCGTACAATACCCGTGGCGGTGTGCATTACGGACAAGATGGAAAACCAGACGGCGGTTTAGCATTAAGAGGTAACTATCCCGGTATTGGCTATACATATGACTCACAACACGATGTGTTTTATGCACCTCAACCATTTGCAAGCTGGACTATTTCAGCGCCTACATGGACTTGGCAAGCACCAACACCAATGCCAACAGAAGGCGGACCATATCGCTGGGATGAAGCAACTACATCTTGGGTTGAAATAACAGTTTAAGGATTTACCATGACGGTAATTATTGATGGTACGAACGGCATAACGCCAACACAATGGACTACTGCTGGTAGACCGTCTTCTCCTGCTCTTGGACAGTCTGGATGGAATACTACACTTTCAGTTTTTGAAATTTGGCAAGGAAGCATTTGGCAACCTGTTGCATCAAATTCATATTCTATTTCTTATTTAATTGTAGCCGGTGGCGGTGGTGGAGGTTGCACAGGCGGTGGTGGTGGCGCAGGTGGATTATTGGCAACTACAGCAACGCTATCAACTGGAACAAATTACACAGTTACCGTAGGGGCAGGGGGAACAGGAGCAACTAATTATACATCTTTTGGATCTAATGGGGCTAATTCTTCAATTTCAAGTTTAACTACCGCTATTGGCGGTGGTGGCGGTGGTAGCAATGGAACAGGTTATGGAACTGGTCAAAATGGTGGTTCAGGTGGTGGTGGTGGTTTTACAAGCGCTGGAATAGGTGCCGGTGGTTCTGGCACATCTGGACAAGGCTATGCAGGTGGTTCATCTACAAACGCTTCATTGTATGGTTCAGGTGGTGGTGGTGGCGCAAGTGCAATAGGCAGTAATGGTACAACTACAATAGGTGGTAATGGTGGTAATGGCGCATCTTCTTCAATTACTGGTGCAGCAATAAGCTACGCTGGTGGCGGTGGTGGTGCCATTCAAACTTCTGGTGGTACTGCTGGTATTGGCGGTACTGGGGGCGGGGCAAATGCTACAAATGTAAGTACAACCCCAACCGCTGCAATTGCTAATTTTGGCGGCGGTGGCGGCGGCTCAGGATATTCAACTGGTTATGTTGCTGGTGGTAATGGCGGTTCTGGTGTTGTTATTCTTTCTGTGCCAACTACAAATTATTCTGGCACTTATACAGGCACACCAACCATAACAACTTATGGTGCTTACAAAATATTGCAATTTAATAGCTCTGGCTCATATACGGCTTAAGGACAAATAATGGCTTCAACTATTAATGCCGATAATGGCGTCATATCAGGAATAACAGGGATTCGCACAACTGCGGATAACTCAGGCAACCTTGCACTCCAAGCTAATGGCGTAACGCTTTTAACTGTAGCTACAAATAACACAACTACTTTTGGTGGCACCGTTTCGCTTTCTAATTTAAGCAGCTCTACTGGCGTAATTAACGCTGCTTCTGCTACTGGTGGTTTTGTGGTACCTACCGGCACAACTGCGCAACGCCCAGCAAACGTAACCGCTGGAACAATTCGTTACAACACCGACACAAATAAAACAGAAATTTGGTCTGGCACAGCTTGGACTACTATTACTGCACAAAACGTAACTGCTTCGTATCTATTAGTTGCTGGTGGCGGCGGTAGTGGTGATGCTTTATCGGGCGGTGGTGGAGCAGGGGGTCTTTTATCTGGTACTGCTACATTAATTCCTGGGACTGTGTACTCTTTTACAATTGGTGCAGGTGGTGCTGGAGGAGCGGTAACAAGTACATATATTTATGGAAATGCAGGTAGTAACAGCACTGGACTAACTTTAACAGCTATTGGTGGTGGCTACTCTAACGCTTATAGTAATGGTGGTAGCTTAAACGGACCTAATGGTAATGGTGGTGCTGGCGGTTCGGGTGGCGGTGGTGGAACAACTGACTCAGGAGGCGGTGGAGGTCCTTGGTCTGGTGGCGCTGGTACATCTGGACAAGGTAATGCTGGCGGAACAGGTAACGCAAATACTGTTGCGGGGTATCCTTCGGGCGGCGGTGGCGGTGCTGGCGGTGCCGGTGGTAATTCTGCAGGAAGTGCAGCGGGTAATGGTGGTATTGGTATATCTTCTTCTATAACTGGAACCGCAGTTTATTATGCCGGTGGCGGTGGTGGTGGCTGTCAGTCAGCAAGTGGGTCTACTCCTGGCTCTGGTGGCTCAGGCGGCGGCGGAAATGGAAGCGGAAATGCGGTAGGAACTGCTGGAACTGCTAATACTGGTGGCGGTGCTGGTGGTTCTGGGTATGGTTCAGGCCACCCTGGTGGAGCAAATGGAGGCTCAGGAGTTTTTATTTTATCCATACCAACATCTCAATATACAGGAACAACCACCGGCTCACCAACCGTTACAACTAGTGGTAGCAACACCATTCTTAAATACACAACTAGCGGTACTTACACAGCATAGGGTAGACCATGTTCGGTTTTAGCCCATTTGCTTCAGCCCCCTTTGCAGATACAGGTGGCATAACTTCAGTACCGGCGTCAGTTACGCTTACTGGTGTAGTAGGCCGTGGACAAGTAAACTCTGTATCAACAACTGCAACTGCAAACACAACGCTTAATGGCGTAGTCGGTCTTGGTCAAATAAACAACGTATCGTTTATTACAACCGTTAATATTTCGCTTACTGGATTAAATGGCCCCGGACAGGTAAACAACGTAGTAGCAACAGGTGCGGCAAACGACTATCTAGCAGGTATATCTGCGCCAGGACAGGTCAATAGTGTTTCTTTTGCTTCAGGTGCTAACGCTTCTGTAACTGGAATATCTGCGCCGGGCCAAGTTAATAGTGTAGCCGAAACCGGTACCGCAAACGCAAACCTTTCTGGAATTAATGCGCCGGGCCAAGTTAATTCCGTTTATGCTCAAACTCCTGACGCTAGGATTTTCTTAAGTGGTGTAGTAGGTTTAGGGCAAGTTGGGTTTATATCGGCTCAAGATGATGGAAGAGTTGGCGTAATTGGTCTGGTTGGTTTAGGACAAGTTGGTTCTGTAACAGTAGCCGCCAACGCAAATGAGTATTTATCCGGAATAAATGCGCCTGGACAAGTAAACAACGTAACTGTCAATGAAGACGGAATTATCTCGGTAACAAGCGTAACCGCAATTGGGCGAACTGGCACTTTAACCGCCGCAGGCACTGCAAACACCCTACTAACTGGAATATCTGGGCCAGGCCAAATAAACAGCGTAGTAGCTAAAGGCGCTGCAAATGACTATCTATCGGGTATTAATGCCCCAGGACAAATCAATTCTGTAACCCCAGCAGGTGCAGCAAACTTTGCTGTAACGGGCGTTCAAGGAATTGGTCAAGTACATTCCGTATCTGTTGCTGGTGGAGTTGGTGTAAATGTAACAGGCATCACAGGTCTAGGCGAAGTTAATTCCGTAACCATAGGGTTATCTGCATCTGTACAAGTAACGGGCGTTCAAGGAATTGGTAGGGTTGGCTCTGTATATGCGTCAGTAAGCAAAAATGTATTTGTATCTGGAGTACAAGCAGTAGGTATTGTAGGGTCAGTGACCGCTAACGGTACAGCAAATATCTACTTAACAGGAATAGTTGCACCGGGTATAATTGGACAAGTCCTTGTTTGGGGTCAAATTCCTGACGACCAAAACCCTAATTGGACAAATATTGACGATTCTGGTACAGATGGGTGGACGGCAATTGATGATTCAGAAACCGCAAATTGGGAACTTATAGCAGCATAAAGGACAAACATGGCATCTACATACAGCACAAGCCTAGGGCTTGAATTAATCGGTC
>Ga0208388_1000009_pt1 | contig 72393 bp, 47 predicted proteins | sample CryBogCBH18Jul07_FD_185511 | JGI IMG/M metagenome (GOLD analysis project Ga0208388, IMG submission 185511) | Freshwater microbial communities from Crystal Bog, Wisconsin, USA - CBH18Jul07 (SPAdes) (version 2) | ecosystem: Environmental > Aquatic > Freshwater > Lake | place: Crystal Bog...
ATCAGGGTAACTCTTGCTCCATAGTTTTTTATACTGTGCTATGCCATGACGATTGTAACGTGCGTCCCATATACTAATTGTGTCCATTTCACCTATAGCATCAATAACAACTACGGTTGCGTCAGTGAAATGACTTGTTTGGAATCCAGCAGCAGCGTGACATTTGTGATGACTATGTGTTTTTACATGTTGTGTATCAAAACAATCCAACACTTTTGTGCCTATTACTTTTTTAGCACTTGGATAAGTTAAATCTTGTCCTGCACGAAATTGACGATATAGTTTTAACCAGGGTTTTTCATAGTAATTAAGTGTATAGGGACCATGCATATAATTCAATGCATCTTCTACTATTTCAGTACATAGGTCTTTATCGTGTTTAACTTTACTATAACGCTCACTGTGACTGGCAAATCTTATTTCGCCGTCAGCACTGATAACAGTTAAACCTGCATCGTGAAATCCGCAACTTAATCCTATATGATTCATTTAATAAATCCTTTAATTTGATTCATCCATTTAACATGATGCAGAGGTCCAGGATGTTTTTTGTCTCGTGCTTTGTCATCTATTGGTACATATTGTGAAGTCCACTCAGGTAACAATACAATAGACTCTAACTCCATTAATTTTAAAAAATTATATGTTTGATTTTCCCATGAACTAATGTATATGGATATATTCCTCAATCTTGCTATATAGTCTAGCAGATAAATTTGGTTTTTGCAAATTTTATACATATCTTCTAAAGGTATGGATCGATATATATCACTCGAATCAACACCAAAATCTTTGTTTACAGCCGAATTAACATCATTGCATATGTTAAGATGTGTAAGTATATCTAAATTTGGGTGATTTTTTGCTATTTGTAATCTGGTTAAACTAGGGAATAAGAAAACAGCATTTTTTATTTGTATATGTTGTGATAATATTAAAAACATATCAATCATTGAAGATATAGACCTACTAGGCAATCCAAAATTTACAGAGGTTTTATTTAATTCTACAGACAATAATCTATGCCATAGCATTTCTTCAGGCAATCCAGTACCAAAAGTAAAACTACAGCCAAATGCTGCTATATCGGTACTATTGGGTAAATCAGTTCCCCTAAATCCATAATTGTTTATTTTATAATTAAAATGTTCTTTCTGCCAAGAATCAGAATATTTAATATCATCGTGCCCAAAAAAATCAGTTGTATAATTTATTTCATTAGGATATGATGTGCTGTATGATAAAATATCATCTAATGATTTTGAATTTAACAAATTTAATTTTGCAAGTTTCATAATAAGTTTTTTCTTTTAATTTCATTAAACAAGATATCAGCCCATTGTTTATGTCCTAACTCACTGGGGTGTGAACCTATAACTGTATCTATGTTTGATGCTAACATATTATAAACCAATGGATCATCTTTTAACCAATTAAACTGTGATAATAATTTTGTATATTCTAATTGATTTTTCTGATAGATATAATCCCAACCTGTGTGTTTAAAAAACAAGTATGGAATATTATGTACTTTAAAAAAGTTACCTAATGTTGTTACATGTTGTATGTAAGTTTTAATGTCTTGTATATTAGAATTAAAATTTTTGTAATAATATTCATGATCATTTAATACTTGACTGTTATTTGATACTTTGTGTTCATATAACATAGATGCAGGAGTAAGTAGTGCCCATGATTTGTTTGTTTCACTGTAATATTCATAACGACTAGGCTCAGTCCATTGAATAGTTACAAAATGATTTGAGATATCTTTGTCTTGTAATAACAGATTGTGAAAGTAGTCAAGTGTTGTTCTAACAATGCGATAGTTTGATCCAGCACCTAAACTATCATTTATAACTTCATCAGCATTTATTAATTGACCTAAATGATATGGATATACAGTTTTTAATCTTTTTTGATTAAAGGGGTGGCTAGCAGGTTGATCGGGCAACCATACGTTATAATGATCAAAATTGAATAGTGAGCCGCCCCAAGTATAGCTGCATCCATTTGCATAGTAAATCATTTGTAGATAAAAGGATCTCTTTTACGCAATTCTTTAAGCTTTTTACGATAGCTAATTTCTAATTTAATTTTGTACCAAATATTACGAAAAAATCTTATCATTTGTAATCTCCATATTCATCGTCACGCACAGTATCTAATGTAGCGCAATGAGGACCACCTGATAATGTTCTACAATGACGCATTTGAATTGGCATTACATCAAAGCCATTACTTTCTAATTGTTTAATGATATTAGTTTGTCGATTTTCTACGGCAACTAATTTGTCGCTAATGCTTAAAACATTCATACCTAACCATGGGCTAGCAGGAGCCCAGTTTTCTAAGTAAGGGGTTTCTTCAGGTTTTTCACAATAAATCTTTTTCCAAGATTTAAAGTATTCCGGACAGTTATTTTCATTAACACGATCAGGATTTAATAATACTACACCTGGTGCTAATGGCATAATGCTTGTATCTAAGTGTACGTAAGCATAGATATTTTCTAATATGTGTACTGTATACTTGTCACCTAAAATAGTTTGCAACCATTGTGCACCAATTTTGTTACCACTGTTGCTTACAAGATAAAATAAATCCTTACCACACTTAACAACATTAGCAGCATCAAACGCTGGTTCAAAGTCTGTAAGTGTAGGTTTACTCAAATCTGTACGGTCATATAACTCATCTAACAATTCAGGTTTAGGAGCTGAAATCCATTTGCTACCTGCTTTAAAATATTCTTTAAAAATATTTCTATAAGCATATGTTTCAAAAAAGCGTGATCTAAGTACCATTGGAGTTTCAATAAGCATGTCACCTATTACTAACACACTATCTCTAGGACAATAGCTGTAATAACCATCAGTTGTCCAATTTGGGCTAGAATGATATTTGGCATGATTAACAATATCAGGTCGCAATACTTTTACTCCAACACTTTCTAATTGAGTTTGAAATAAATTTAAGTCTTCTTTGGTTTCTTCTATTACCTGTGAAGGATAACTACCTCCAGGTAATTTATTAACCATGTCATAGTTTGCATAGTCTACACAGTGAATATCTTTATATTTGGTCACAGGAACTCTAGCGAACTCTGCATTACCTAGAATAACTTCTTTTAGTGTACCCCATTCCGTATTTGAATTAACTTTACTTAACATTTCCATGCTTTCTTTCTTCTCCCGTACCAGTAAGTGTTTATACAAAATTGTTTAAATTCTATATTAGGTTTAACGATTTGCTTATCGATTTCGTCTACGATATTTATATTAAGGTCAGGTAGACATTTTTTAATAAATTTTTGCAGGTCAGCAAAAAACTGATTTCTGTTTTGTTGATATACTATACAAGACGCACTATCGTAATCCCAATATATATCATCGTCACCAAACATTTGTCTGCCCCAAAAATCATTGTTGGTTATTGTATTTTCTAATGCATTTTTGGTTGCGTAATATTGATCACGCATTAAACAATCATTATTTTTCATATACTCATATAACAATATGTAAAAGCTACTAAGTTTCATACCTGATGATTTGCTTAAAAGATTAGTCCAGCCTAAGCTATGACTACTAATTAAAAACCATTTAAATAAAAAACATTCCAAATATTCTTCAGTAGTCAGTGTGTTAGTTGCCATTACATAATTACCGTACTCAATAGGAATATTCTTATTTCGTTTAGCAAAAAAACTTACTTGAGGTGTATAAGCAAATTTTAGTCCATGCTTTTGAATATAATCTATATCACTAAACTCAGTATTCTTGTATGCCTCTAGAGGATGCCCAAATATCCAACCCTCAGGATTAATGTCTAACACATTTAATAATCCCTCAGTCCAACTCTGTAGAGTTTCACCTGGTAACCCAACAATAAAGTCGTGATAAGTTTGCATATTATTGTCGGCATATCGTTTACTGATTTCTGCTAATTTATCATTTGCAATATTAATTCGTTTAATGTTCATTAAGGTAGCTTTATTGCTGCTTTGTAACGCTAATGTTACACCGCCCCTATTCATACTATCTAATATTTTACTCATTTCAAATATACGATCGGGGCTGCTTTTTGCCCAAGTAGCACTAATCTTTTCTGGGTATCCAGTAGATAGATGTTGCTGTCTTATATATTTTACCAATTCTAAATCTCGTTTGATAATGCCAAAATTAGCATCAGCAACTTCGATGTATTCGGTTTTCTTTTTAGTGAAATAATCAATTTCAGCAAATAACCTTTCATCACTAAACTGATAAACTTTACTATAATAATCTGCGCCTAAATCACAGAATGTGCAACTATAAGGACATCCTCTGTTAGTTTCCCAAACAGGCATAAAGTTATAATCATATCTTTCATAAAAACTATCAAACAGTCCAGTTAAATAAGGACTTGGTATCACGTTAACATCTTTTAATCGTTCACGTGTAGGTGTAAGTGTATATGTGTTGTTTTGTATATAGGCTAATCCATTAACTGTAGATAAATCTGTGTTATTAAGTAATGCACGTAACAGTTCTAAAAGAGTTTGTTCGCCTTCCCCCCAAACACTTATATCTACATAACTATGCTCTTGTAAATAAGTTTGATCTTGTTGAGCATTAGGACCGCCTATTATAATTTTACAATTAGGGTATTTTTCTTTAATTAATTTAGCAATAGTTAAATGATATGTTGTGTTCCAACCATAATTACTGAATAATGCAACGTCGGGGTCTACAATTTTTTCAATATATAAATTTGGATCAATTTTTTCAAAATAGATATCAATTAGTTTATAATTATCTGTAATATCTTTATGTTGACTTACATATGTCCAAAGTATTCCTGAACTATAAGGCAAATACATATTGCCGTTAAAGTCTTCTTGGCATTGAAAAAAGTACACATTCATTAGGCTAAATATGGCTCAAATACTGGTTGCTTAGATAAATCTTTGTAAGTTTTACTACTACCTGTTACTGGATTGTCATCGGCTATATCTTCTAACAACAATAAACCTTTAACTGCTTCTTCAGGAGTCATATACATATGATAACCAATACATTCATAATTATCAACATCGTGCATAACTTCTTTATGACGTCCATCGTAAATCATAGGTCTACACCAATTTACAAAGTTAATGTTATTAGTTAGTATAACACCACCGCGACCTATTTTCAATGTTTTTCTATGATGAAAACTCACACAAAAATATGAATCTTGAACATACATGCCTTTATTAAAGCAAACAGCTCCATCGATAATGTGCGTGTTGCCCAAATTGTAGTATCCTGACCAATCTTGATCTACAAATCGTATTTTATTTCCAGCATGAATGCATTGCATAGGTACGCTGGCATATGTATGTTTTGGGAGTGTGATAACTTGATCGGTAATGTTTAAATATTTCATACACAAGAATAACGCACTACTGCAACTATCTACACATACAGCATACTTTGATCCTGCATATTCTGCTAATTTGTTTTCAAATATTGTTACACAATCCCAAGGATCGTTAATGTTATATCCTTTACTTATGAGTTGGGATATCATATGGTTCTCCTAATTCTTTATCAAACCAATATAAACTGCGATGAGGGCGATCATCGGTTTTATGTTGAGCATCACTATAATAATAAAATAATCTAAAAGTATTTCTACTCATGCCTTCAGGACAAGTTAATGGATCAGGATAACCATGAAAGCCACGTTTATGATAACGCCATATAATTGCACGATTGAACAATGGTGGTATACGTTGAATTCGTTTTTCATTATTAAAGTCGTTGAAGTCTAATGCTCCTCCCCATTCTTCTTTCCAATTAGGATTTAAGTAGATAATAAAACTAAGCATTCTATGCACTTTAATTTGTTCATTCCAGTTAAAGTCAGTGTGCATTTTTAAACTATCACCTGTAAAGCTACGACTATAACCAGCACCTGTTAAATAAGGATCAGGAATTAAATCTTTTATTCCTGTAACATTGCAAATCCATTCCATACCCAATGCACTGTGCATTTGATTTACAAATTCATACGCAACTGGTGCATGTTCTACTTTTTTACATTCTTTCATGTAGCTGCCTTTGCGTGTAAACTCTGTCCAATACTGATCAGGTATAGTTTCGCATTCATTAGCTAATTTTAATGCAAAATCTTCAGGTAAAAAGTTGTCTAAAACTATCATCGGGAATGGTGGAGTTCCAACAAATTTATTATTCAATTCTTGAAAATTACCAAAGTTATTTTTTAAATGCTTAATGATTTGCATGGTATTGTCCTTATATTAGGTATTTATTGGTTGTTTTATAGGTGTTATAAATACTTTATTAGACGGGAGTTTATTTATGATACTTGATTGGCAGTATAATGTTAATACTAAAATTGCATCAGTAGATGTAGTACCAGGTTTACGATACGAAACCCCAGACGGTGGACAAACTATTAATAAATTTGTAGATGGTGAACTAGTAAGTACTTTCCACAAGTTTGGACCTGATAAAAAATTCACAGGAGCTGACCCACAAGGTTCTGGACGTTTTGGTATTCCAGCAGATGAGATTTATGATGACTGGCCTGCTGAAGTTATGTGGATAGCTAAAACATATCCTGATGTAGTAGGTGAATTAATTCCCGATTGGGACAAGGGCTTTTTAAATAAAAACGGTGAAATAGAAGATATCGGTAAAAAACGCGGCATGGGTGTTGTAAGTTCAGATAAGCCAGTAAGTATTAACCGCATCTGTCAACCTGCTTGGGTTCAAGAGTGGTGGGATTGGGATACTGTTGCTGTTAACCCTAATAAAAAATTAGACGAAAATTGTCATTTTGGCATTGAATGGAAACGCAATAAAGCAACAGGTAAAATTGTAAGAATAGGTAACGGACATCCGCAAGTTCCATGTTGTGTGTTCCCACACTTACATGGTCCATATGAAGTAACTGCTGATGATATTGTTAAAAACGAAGGAACTTGGTTAAACAATTGGTCTTTTGAAAAATTACAAAGCGTTGGCTAAAAATCTTTCTTGATTGTATTTTGCAATAGCCTGCATCTGTTCATAGATTTCTTTGAATTGTGCAGGCTTTTCCATTCTTAAAGTTTGTAGTCGTGACAATTCTTGCGCGATCATTAACACTCTGCGACCATTATCAATTTCATCATCGTAGTCTTCATTAATATAAGGACTAAATGTTTTATATCCTAGGCTACGTAGACCTTTTAATGAATGTACTGCGTTTAATTGTATAAAGGGTTTCCCTAATTTAATTGACCAAAACGATTTTTCACTGAAAAACTGTTCTTTGTTGAAGCGTGTTTCTGTTACTAACTCTATTAATGAGTTAATCCTAGCTTCATAACCCGGCGCTTTATATACTAAATCATATAACGGAAAGTCTGTATTACGATTAAACGTAGTTCTGTCATCAAGTATCAACGGATATTTGTTTCTTAAATTGTTTAATCGATCTAATATGTCTGGTAATTCAGGTTGCCCAATCAAATATGATTGACTACCTCTAACTAACAATTGAAAATCTTGTTCAGGATTATATTTAAACTTATCAATACCTGGACTTGTAACATAACCTTGATCGATCAAATCATAATAATTCAATGCAGCGATAATTGCTAATCTATGATGCCAAGCATTCCAGTTAAAACAACAATATAGTTTTTTATCTTCATATGCTAATTCTTTTACAGGTATGGTTGGGTCACGATAAACACTATGATTATAATTATTATAACAATTGTTCTCGTAGCATTTAGCTAATCTATTGGTTATGTTATTATTGTCACAAAATTCTGTGTATATATCTTGTACGTTTGTCGCACAGTTAAAATAATAACATTTGCTGGCATCTAGTTTACAAAAATCAATAGTTGCGTGTATTGCTTTGAAAATCTCGTCTGTGCAATACCCTTCTGTTGTATTGAAAAATAATGTTGTACCTGACTTTAAATCTGTTGGGTATTTAACTTGATCACGATTGTTGAGCAAATCAGACAATACTGACCAATGTCCATCACTACTCCATCCGTCTAACCAAAAATAGTTGTCATAGTTTCTATCATTGCCCGGATGAGCTTCTGGTATAGCTTGAAATCTACTAGCAAGATTTCTATCTATGATTAAGGCATCGTTAAGTTTAATAAACTCTGCCCAATAATTTTTTAACGGTGTCATTTTAATAAGTTTTTATCTAGAATTTCTTTATATGCAAGTTTAGCAAAATCTGTATGTGCATCTAACCTATAATGATACCAACTTGTATGACTATAATTGTTACGTTCAGCCCATTCACAATATGAAGTTTCTGGAAATAACCAATTCAATGATTCTTTCCCTGGAAAATTCATTGGCATAAAAGCATCTAAATTAACAATAGGAATATTTTTAAGCTTTGCTAACGTGTTTCCTGCAATAATGTTCTTGACTTTGTTTAATTGCCCGCGTATACCTAACTTATCAGCCATTAATCTTGCAAACAAATCATAAAAAGCCTGATGTGTTTTAGTATACTTTGATGCACTTAAGTCCATACCTTTACTAAACTGTAGCCATTCTTCTAATATTTCATCATAAATTTCAATACGTTCAGTTCCAGTCCATACAGCAATAATTAAATCATTGGGTGTTGCGTTTACTTCGTGTATCATTCTATAAATGTAATCGTTGCTCCCCCCAGGAAATCCTTTATTTACAGGAGTATAGCCAAGCATTCTTGCTAATTGACTAGTAAAACTGTTTTCTAAGTTATACGGAGTGCAACTCCCTATACCTGGGGCTTCTATTTCACTACCCATGCTGTGGCTGCAGCCAAAGATATATGCTGTATTCATTAGACATTACCTTTATATAACAATTCATGTAGTTCAGGGATAGATTCACTCATACTTTGCTTACGTTTTAAATCTAACAAATCGGTATATCTGTGAAATATCTTTAATTGTTCTTCCCAATCGTCATGACGGTTTTCTTTTAATGCATTGATTGTGGCTTGTATAGCCTGCATATTGTTTTCACGTTTAGTTAACACTTTACTAGTAGGAATCCATGCTTCTAATTTATCAATAGCTTTGATTCTTACACTATCGGGTAAAATACGAAAGTCTAAACTACGAGGATAATCATTAATTAAGAATGTAACGTGAATTTCTCGACCATATTCTAATTCTAAACTTTCTGCGTAATCAAGTAATTCAGTGATGTTTAAGATGTTATATACTTGAATAACAGGTGAGAACAACAAATTACCAACTACTTTACTTTCACAATACAATCTTACGTTTTTGTCAACTGTGTTCCAATGACTTGCACCTCTGATATATTCATTTAATGAACCATATGCGTCTACACTGATACACATCAATACACTTTTAAATTTTTCTACTAAATTAATAAAACGTGGTTTAATATTAGTCATATTGCTATTGAATACCAATTCAATATTTTGTGCTATTCCCAATTCAACACATTTTTCCATAATCCAATATACACGTTCAATCAATGTAGGTTCACCACCTGTAAAGTATAACTTAACTACGCTAGGCAACCATTCACTAACTTGTTGTAAGAATCTAGGGTCATCTTGCCATGGTGTTAAGTTGTCTACAAACTGACCCCATGTAAAGTTTTGTTTAATAAAATTACCGTCATTTTGATTTTCTAATTCAATACTTTTATATTCTTTTTGTATTTGACTGCTATTTTGCGGTTGGCACATACGACATTTAAGATTACATAGATTTCCTAAACGAAAATCTAAGTACAAAGGTGCTTCTTCTACACGATAGTCATTTTTTATGCTACGTTCAATGCGTTGCATAATTGATTCTCCATGACCACTGTATTCAAACCAGTCACGTATATAATTAATTCGATAACTAGGAAAACCCATATTTTCTAAATCATAACAATGTTCACAGCCCTTTACAGTTTCTCCGTCAAGCATCTGTTGACGAATCTTGCGCATGTGATTACTGTTCCAAGTATCAGCAATATTATGCCCACGGTTAAGATCAAACATTGTGCCGTCATCATTTTTAAAATTGTCACGTGCAACACAACACCAGCTGGCAGTACCAGTAGGTTGTGTCATTATATGTATCCAAGGATACGGGCAAAAGGTCTTACTATCTTTGATGTTCATGTATAATTCTCGCATATTCGGGAAAGGTTGTAGCAAAATTTTCTTCCCTGACTTGATCTATTTTAGATGTCCAGATTAGAAATTGTTGAAAGTGATCACTGTTGTCTTGATCTTCAATGTATTTAATAATGTTTTCAAACTGATCACTATATTTGCTGTGCATCAAATGTTCTCGTATCTTTGTTTTAACACCTGAAGGCAAACATTTAGCAGAATAATGTTCTGGTGCATAGACCATGTTCCAATGTAGGTAACAGTTGGAATATTGTGCAGCCCAATCTGCTACTTCTTCTAAATACCAAATATTAAATGCACTGACGCTACAGAAAAAAGCTACTTCAATGTTCTTTGGTCCATGTTCTAATAGGTCATTTATATTTTTATTGACTTGATTCCAAGGTGCAGGATGACGTAAATATGTGAAACGTTCACCTACCCCGTCTATGCTAAAGAACACCTGTACCTTTTTAAACTTACTCCAAGCATTATAATAACGTGACAAATCTTGTGTGCCATTGGTATTATAACTTAACAGTTTGTTTTCTGTGCCACCAATCTCTACTAATTTGTTCAAGTATAGTGCGTGTTCTTTAAGTAACATTGGTTCGCCACCAAATAACTCAAGAGTATCAACTTTGTCTGAGATTGAATAAAGATTGTCCCAAAATGCATTATTATCCTTGGGCCACTTTCCCATTTCAATCATACGATCAGCATGATGTTGATTGCCAATGCCACTGCGTACTTCATCGTCAGCCCATTTACTACTAGCAAAGCTGGTGCAAATACGACATTTAAGATTACAGATGTTGCCAAACTTTAAATCTAAATAATGAATCTCTGGATTGTTGATCACGTCTGGCATACGATCTTGAAAACGAATAACTTCACGTAGACGTTTGCTGGTTAATCCTGCACGTTCTTCGTCCCAGCAATTATAACAACTTTTAACTTGTTCATTGTTTAAAAAGTCTTTGCGTATATTTTGCATCCATTTACTAGTAAACACATCAACAATATTAACATCTTTAAAGTTAAACGGTTTTCCGTTAATATCTTTTGCTGATTCTTGTTGTACACAACAAACACTAGCTTCACCTGTGGTTTTACATTCTAAACCTAAAAAAGGCAATACGCAGAAATTTTCTGGCAAGTTTTTATCTTTTAATATTTGTTTAGCTTGTTCTGAATTCATAGTTTGTACTCTGGAAATGTTTTATAAAAGTCTTGTTCACGTAGTTTGTCTAGGGTGTTAGTTAAATTAATAAACTTATCCCATTGTTGTTCGTGTAAGTCTTGTTGTTTCATATAACCAATAGCACTACGATATCCATTAACTGCACGATTTGCACCTAGTTGTTTTTCTAACCAAGATACCATTGACTCATATTGCTGTAGAAATTGATCTTTAATATGTTGCGGCAATATCTGAAATCTATAATGTTCTGGGTGTTGTAACACATTTACATCCCAATCACCGGGTTTAATTAACCCCTGATCTACCATATACATATGAAATTTAGGCATATGTAACGCATTAAAAACACTTAGTGTACAACTAATATAAATGTCAACGTTTGGCATTTCACTTTTCAATCGTTTGAAATTATCAACAAAACGTTCCCATTTAAATCCATTTCTAATATACTCGCCTTGTTCAAACATTCCATCAATGCTAGCACCAATACGTATTGGGCGTTTAAATTGTTTCCATAATTGAATTACGTCTTGATCTTTGTATTTTAATGTGGTAAAGTTAGTATTATAATTGATAGTTACATCAAGCTTATTATTGTCAATTAGATAATTTAAAATGCGATAGTGTTCTTCCATCATTAAAGGTTCGCCACCTGCAAAATATATACCTTCTACGTGTTGTAAATTAGGTTCTAATTCACTCCATAAATCGTCAACTGTGCTACGTAATCTTTGAAACTTAGGGGTATCTTTAGTTATATTACCTAATTCTATACCATCTTCATACCAACTACTACTTAATTCTGGACCGCAAGTGCGACAACTTAAATTACAAAGATTACTAAATCTTAGGTCTAGATAAACTAAACGCATTTCATCTACTGAACCATCATTGTTAGTGTTGTTTAACGCATAATCAAACCAATGATTATAATCTCTATTAGCATTAACACGCAAACTTTCATATCCTGTGCTTTCGTGTTCATAACAACGTGTACAGCCTACACTGGGTTTATCATTAAGCATATTAAGACGCAACTCTCGCATCTTTTCGCTATTCCAGACCTTTTTTAACCCTATATTTGCATCACCTATATCATTTTCATAGGGTGTCAAACAACAAGGAAACGTTTTACCATTGGGCCATACGTGCATATGTATCCAAGGCAGAACACAAAAATGTTTGCTATCACTAACTTGTTTTTTGTCCATTAGTGTATTGTAAGTTTGTAAGTTTATCTTTTCTATTGTGTTTTTTCTTAATAACCTGGTACCAATCTAGTTCTTCTTTAGGTGGAGGCAGTTTAATTGCGCAGGGTGTTGTAATTCTAAATGAGCGTTCTTTTAAACTCTTTGCCCAATTTTCAAAAACACTAGCAAGCCAATCATAAAATCTTACACGCAAGCAATTGTTTTTTTGTTCTAATTCTTCAAACTTATTGATAAGGTCAGCAATGCCCATATGTAAGTTTTCAGAAGCAATTGCTTGACGAATATTGCCTGATAATATATTAAGACTTGTTAACTTTGCTGTTTCAAAAACCCTATTTTCATCAGTTGCTAACATATAATGTAGATAATCCCATTGTTTAAGGATAGCAGTATTTGTTTGGTCATACAATTTTTCAAGTTGATCTTTATTATAGGTTTTTTTCAATCTATAAGCAGACCAGTTTAAGTGTTCTGAGATGTAGGGCAAGGCTTCAGTCATAATTTTACTCCTTTAATAATTTATTTAATTCTGGAAATACTTCTGCAAACTTTTCATCACGACTATTATCTAACCATTGTGTATATTGTAAAAATCTTTCAACTGCAACACTATCACTGGGCTTACTAAGAGTTTGCTCTATGTTATGTAGATCCCAAGGTTGCATAACTTTACTACAATCTATAATTATTTGTTTTTTTATATTTTCGGGCAACGTCCATGGGCTTAGATAACTAGGATCATAACACCAATTCAAGTGTACGTGCAACCCCATTTGATTTTTAAAAAAGTCATAAAATTCTGGGAGATATAATGCACTGTAGGTACTAATAGTTTGTACGATACTTAAGTCAATAAAATCATAACCTTGTAACTTCTTTAAGTTATTTAATGTTGTATTCCAATCGCTGCCTGAGCGTATATAACTATTGCGTTTGTCTAAATCATCAATACTGGCACTAACACTAATACTTTTAAATTGACTCCAAAGATTAACTAATTCTTCAGGTACTTGTGTAAGATTAATATTATACCATAAGTCTACTTGATGGTGCAAGCCTCGTTTAATTAACATTTCCAAATATCGAAAATGCTTTTTAACCATGGTAGGTTCGCCACCATTGACATAAATGCGTTTAAGACCATTGCTCTTTTCTAACAATTCATCCCAAAACTTATCTTGTTCGAACCATTCTCCTTTTTCAATGTTACTATAATCTGTAACAAAGTTTAGGTCTTTTTGTAATTTTTTATATTCAGCGATCCATTTACTGCTGCTAACAGGATTACAAGTGCGGCAGCGTAAATTGCAGATGTTGCCAAGTCTGAGTTCAATAAAACGAAAATCAACATTGACAGTTCCATCGGGTAACATGCTATCGATGATAACTCTGCTATCTTGTAAATATCTTTCATTTTCTTCTAACCTCTTAGATTTAATACCTGCACGTTCTTCGTCATAGCAACGCTTACATGCATTGGGTTCAATACCATCACGCATCTCACAGCGAGTTTTCTTATAGAAATCACTGTTCATCACACTTTCAATACTATCTTTATTAAGACTTAATATTTTATCATTAGTACGTGCGTTACTAGCTGCATGGGTATGATCGCTAATACAACAAAGTGTTGCGCCACCATGTGGATGTGTAGCCAAATGAGTAAAGGGCAATACGCAGATTTTATCAGTCATGAATTAATGTCCCGTCATCATTTGTTATATAGTATCCTAAAAACACTGGAGTTGTAGAAATAATTTTTTCATAAAAATCTTTACCAGTAATTATTTGGCCATCAATAGAACCTAAAATATGTCTTCCCGGAGTATACATAGCATCTGTTGTATCAATATAATTACCTAAATTATTTTGTTCTATCCAATGATAAAATGATCGTCTTCCATCATACATATCTGCACGTTTGGTATTATCAAAATGCATGAATATATAATCTGTTAATATTGTTTGTGGTTTAACCTCGCCCCTGCGAACTAATTCTAAATCGTTAGTACAAAAACAAGAATTTAAATCTTTGCCTACTGTACTAAAGTCAGCAACCAAATCTCCACCGCAGGGTAAGCTAAAGTTTAGATAATCAATTGGTTCTAATTGTGTATAGTTAGTACTATTAAATTCAATAGTGTTATTACGCACAGACATGTTAAACACGCTATCACGTTCAACATTAGCCCATTCTTCTGGTACTTTAGGTGTGCGTTCAATAAAGTGCACAAGGTTGTTTACTTTCTCTAATAAAAAATATTTTTCAACATAAACAGGATCGCCGTTTGGATCGTTTGGATCAGATTTTAAATCAATTGCCTCTTTTTCAAATCTAAAATGCAATTCGTTTAATTTGTTTAACTCTGGATCCATTACGTCAGTTAAGTTTAAATGCAATGCAGTATCCATTGGAATACCTAATTGGTTAAGACGGTTGATTGTATTATTCATAGCCACACGTGCTTGTGCCAATAACTCAGGGGTAACTGAAGGATAATAATTTGTATGAAAGATCATTTTAGAAATGTCAAAAGAATTACGCAATCGTAAGAATTGTGACACGAACTTTTTAGTAAGCGGAAAGTTATTTAATGTATAAGTCAACGTTTGAGTTGGTGACATATTTAATAATTCAGTTACTGAATGCCCTTTCACTGCGTTTGTTGTATGATAATCATTTTCGCCTGGGCCGAATACTGCTTTAAGTTTCATAATTTTATCTCTTAATAAATTGGAGTTCCATCATCTTCGCTCAAGTAACATCCTAACAATGCAGGAGTACGTGAAATAACATAGTCGTAAAAATCTTTACCTGTAATAATACCTTGATCGTTTTTCCCTAAAATATGTCTTCCTGGATTATATCTAGGTTGATTATAATCAAGATATTGATCAACTTTATTATCTTGGCACCATTTATAATGTCTAGATTTCATTATTGGATCAAGTGTGAAGTTATTAAACATTAAAAATACATAATCAGTTAAAAAACGTTGCTGCTTTACTTCTCCTCTACGTACCAATTCCATGTCATTGGTGCATGAGCAAACAAACAAATCTTTACCTACTGTACTAAAATCAGCTACTAAATCACCACCAAGTGGTTGTCCAAAATCAGCGTAATCTATATCTTGTAATTCATAGTATTTGGCTTTGCTATTAGTGCGAATAGCCATGTTTAAATTGCTTATTTTAGTTATGCTATCCCATTTATCACGTTGCGGAGTTAACTCAATAAAGTGAACTACGTTATTGACTTTTTCAAACAATTCATACAATCGTTGATAATTTGAACCTACACTGTCATCAAATTCTAACTTGATTAACTCTTTTTCAAAAACAAAATGTAGTTCATTTAGTTTATCATGTTCTGGTTCATACACATCATTATTAAGAAATAGATTGTCATCAATTGTATAACCATATGTTCTTAATTCAGTTAGTGTTTCATTCATTTCTTTTTTGGCTTGTAGTAATGATGTTTCACTAACATTTGTATAGTAGTTATATCTATAATCTAAAATGTCTGTACCGTCTTTTTCTTTAAAGTTTTCAGCCTGCTGTTTTCTATACTCAGGCCACAAATTTAAAAACTTTTTAGTTAATGGTAAATCATTAAAACTATAAGTTAATTTTGTATTATTAGGATTATCTTTAATATCCATAAAGTTACGTGTATACGCAACATTTGATGTAAAAAAATCCGCTTTTCCTTGTGTAAAAACTACATTAAATTTCATGGTATTTCTCTTTTCCACCAAGCTAATAATTCTGGATCAAGGCTATAAATTGTCTCAATGTTTACTTTATCTTTACGAATAGCGTTTAATTGCGTTTGATAGTGTCTACCATTTTTAAATTGTTCATTATGTATATCAGGCCATTGTTCTGCAAACGTTGGTCTGTTCTTCATCTCTTTTAAAGTATTTACTAATGTGTACTGTTTACGTGTTGACCTTGGTTCCATGTATTCTAACAATTGATCAATATGTCGATCTAATACGTTACGTGGCCAAGCAAATGGACTAAACACAATATCAGGATGAAATGCAAACATAATTTTAGTTTCTATCTTAACATCTAATTCTATACTTAAATCAAACAAATCTTTAAGACTAAACATGCCAGGACCCGTTATAGTTAAATCTAATAGCATTCTGTCTTGTCCACCGGGCAATGTTAATCCTTCTTTAAAGTTATTTAACCATTGCTCCCAAACAATACCCTTGCGTATAAATTCAACTATTTCTCCTGTGCCATCTATACTAGCACACATTAGCCAATCTTTAAATAGTGGTAAGTACTCATACAAGTTTTTACCAAAGTATTTTGTACGACTTAGATTACTGTTATAACGCAAGTAACAATTTTTAGCGCTGCCATTCTTAACCATTTCTTCTAATGCCCACCAATGTATTTCATACATCAATGGTTCGCCACCTACCCAATAGCATTCTTCAACTATGCCGCGACTAATAGCATCACGAAATTCAGGTTCAACTACTTCAACTTGAAATTTTTGCATTTTAGCTTTAACTTCAGGAATCATAAATGGTTGCCATTTAGGTGACCACATATTATGTTGTTTCTTTTCAGCTTCCCAACTACTGCTTAATTGCTCACCGCACATTCTGCATTTAAAGTTACAAAGATTGCTATAACGATAATCAAATGATATAGGTTCCATTGTAGTATACCCTGTATCATCGGTTTTGTCAAAACATTCATCAATTTTATCAATAAACAAATTACCAGTAAACCAACGACGGTAGTTACTTACACTAAGTATATCATCGTTACAGACATCACATTGTGGAATACGTTCGCCGCGCATTAATTTAACACGTATGTCACGCATATATTCACTGTTCCAGTGTTCCTTTAAACTTACTGGATTAAAATCGTCTGCTTCTGTTTTACTTTCAGTTACCTTACCGTACTTTTCATCGTTGCTACTATCAATATACTGTTTTTGGAAACTATGTTGTTCTCTGCTAGCGCAGCACAATCTTCGTTCACCTTGAGGGCTAATATATGTATGAGTCCAAGGCGCTGTACAAAATACAGGATTAGGATTATTTTCTGCAGGACTACCATGTTCCCAAATTGGTATAATTCGCTTACTCATTGATTCCTAACTCATCTTTCTTAGTATTCCAACCATGTGCTACTTCATCACTTACATATCCTGACTCAGTTGTAGCAGGATCTCCGCCAAGTTCAGCAATGGTATTAACTTCGTCACGATAGTTTGATGTAAGAATTTCTTGTTCTGTAGGAACAGGAACATCAATGCTATCTAACCATTCTACATATTCTTGTGGGAAAGTTTTACGAAAGTCTTTACCACGGCGAACATCATATTGCAAGTAGAAATTTTTAAAATCATTCCATAATTGAGGTTGTTCGCTTGTATTACGATGTGGGGTTTTAATAACGTCAAGATAATCAACTAAACGTTGTACGTGTGCGATTTCCATGTCAGTAAACAATTGTACGCCATGTTTATCTTTTTCATTACGTGCAACTACATTATTAAGCCATTTCTCAATCTTTTCTTTATACATAGTTTTAATATGTTCGGGAAGAATAGCTGGACTTTGAAAGCTAGGGAAACGCAATAGATTTAATGTCATTGTAGGATAACGTGCGCCATATTTGCGTTTAATCTCAATCATTTCATCCATGAACTCTGTAATGCTTGCTAAACACAAACCATTAATAGTCATCATAATATGCAATGCTTTTAAATTACCTTCATTGATAATACGATGAATGTTTTGTTTCCATTGATCGTAAATCATACCGTCACGAATATAATCAGCTTGTATGCCTAATGCTTCCTGACTAGTGTAAATTTCAAAGTCTGGTACATAGTGACTCATTTCGATAAGTTTATCCATTAATGCTTTTTTAGGCACTAAATTGCTATTCATAGCATAGCGCAAACGTTTGGCTTTATCTGGATTTTCTTTAAACCAATTAAATAGTTTCCAAACGCCAGCAGCCATTAATGGTTCTCCACCTGTAATGCGTATTTCTTCTAAGTTGTCTTGTAGACCTTCTTCCCACCAACGCCAAAAAGCACGTATATAAGGATTTTCATCATCATTGTCATAACCCTTAGCCCATGGTGCGGTATCAACAAAGTGACCACGACCATCGCTTTGAATATTTCTATAAGGGCCGAACTTCTTAATATCTTTTACCCATGTAGTTGAGAATGCAGGATTACAATAACTACAAGCAAAGTTACAAGTACGGTCAAAGCTAATCTCTAATGTTCTTAACATTACGTTAGCTTCCCAAGGCATCTTAGCTGCTGCTATAAGATCAGAATCACGAAAGATTTCAGTTTTATAAACACGATCACTGATATTTTCACGACCAATATCTTCTACTTTCCAACAGTATTCACATTCATTAGGACGATCACCTTCTTGCATATACTTGCGCATAAGCTTTTTGTGTTGAGTATTGTGAATAGCACTTGGATTTGCTTCTAATTCACTTGCATCAATATAATGTCCAGGTGGATGGTGACAACTAGCAGTTTGTCCATGTCCTAACCAAATCGTAGCATTGTACCATTTAGCTCCACAAAAAGTTTCACTAATGGGATCAATAACTCTTATCTTGTAATCTTTAAATCCTTCGCCGGGTTTTCTAGCCATATATTTCTCACTGTTTAATTGCAATGTTCATACATTCTTTGTAATACTGTTGCATTTCGGGGAATGTATCATTAAATTTAGTACCACGTCTACGATCATACTCTTTAATAAACAAATAAAAATTCATTTTATTAGTAAGTTGCTGATCTACTGGTAATTCTTGTTTCATTATAGCAAGATCACGTTTTAATTTAAGAATTTCATAAGGCTTAAATCCCTCAAAAGTCTCAAGATAATCGTCACCTTGTACGTTTTCCTCCATATACTTTAACACACGTTCTACGTATTTAATACCCCACTCACCTGCATTTTGTACACTAAACCAAGGTGGGTAACGTAATAATGGGATATCAAACCAAATACGTTGAAAGGGTTTATCATTTGCTTGTGCGCGTCCACCAAATTCTTTACGTAGTTCAAGAATCATTTCCATAAACTTCTTTAAACTAGGTATGCTCATAATATTAAATGTATTAATAAAACTCACACTAGTTAATTTAGTTTCACGTAAGAATGTGCGAACATTTTGTAATAAACGATCAAAATCTAATCCAGTACGCATGTATTCAGCTTGCTCACCAAATCCATCTAAACTTACAAACAACATAAAGTGCTTGTAAGCCTTGTCATTATAATTATATATGTAAGTAAAACTATTATCGTCAGTTTCTAAACATTGCCCAACTTTAGGAAATGTTTGTTTAATTTCACTACGTTCAATGCTAGGCAATGAACTGTTGTGATATTTTTTCATGTCACTGCCAATAATATAGTTTTGCCATGTTTGCCAAGGCGTGCCGTCTTTTGGATCAGGTACATAACATTCTGTTGAATACTGTACATTGTCTAAACGTTTGACCTTTTCAATAAACTTATCAAATAGTTTTTGATCGGGTGGGCACATATTACTAGTAATGCTAAGTTCTAATTCTTTATGTGGGTGTTCATAGACATAATCTAATACTTTAAAAGTATTAACGTCCATTAATGGTTCACCACCTGTCATACGGAAAACGCGCAAGTCATAATAAACATTAGGCCACCATTGCCAAAATGCCTGTAGATAAGGATTATCTTTTGTAGAAACTTTTAATGGCATCATGCCGCGCTTTTCTAATGATTCAATATGATTGTGCTCCATATTAGAAAGTTTATATGGGCCATGTTTTTCAATCTCATCTTGCCAAGTAGTACTTAAATGCGGACTACAATACATACATTTAAAATTACAGGCTTGATTAAAATTTACTTCTACATATCTCGGTGTAACGTCATAATCAAAACTATTGTTAGTAACTTCATCAAATGTAGGAGCAGCCCACCATTCGCTACTACGATAATGACGATCACTTAAATGATTGCCCTCAGCATCTTCAATTTTCCAACAATAACTACATCCTTCAGGACGTGTGCCTTCTAGCATCTGTTTGCGTTCATACATTTTAAATTTTGTATTATGTAATGCTGATGGATTATCTGTTAATTCTTCTAATGGAATTTTATGAGTGGGCGGATGATAACAGCTTTGTGTTAATCCACTTGGTAAATGTAAACTTACTTGTGTCCATTTAGCCAAACACATAGAGGGGCTGACCTTATTTAAACGGTCGCGCATATCTCTTGCTGATTGATCGTATTCTCCGCTCATTACCAGCCTTCAATCCTGCGAATAACATCCATTTCAGTTACTAACGGACCTAAGTTATGTTTATCTGCATTGTAATGACGTTTAAAAAACTTACTTTGTTCTGGGCTAAGTGTACAGATCGGCAATCCCAATTTGTCTTTAAGTATTTCACCGATATCATCTATTTTGTGTGCTGGGTCCATGTCACCATATTCTTTCCACAATTGTATATAGTTATCAAACCATTGAACATTGTGTGCGTTCCAGTCTGTGAGCATTGTTAGATATGTGCCTAATCTAGCACCATATATTGCCCACATGCCATTTTCAACATCTGCACCTACATTATGCCAAATTGTAAGGTTGTTTAGATTGCGACTGGCAACTGATTCTTTGAATTCGTCTACTGTTGGTACTGCACCGCGAACTAAACACATTTTGACACCTTCACGAAAACCTGCACGCCATGCTTGAAATGATGTATAATTAGGGTATGTTGTGCTATAACAATCATGCATAGCCCAATACAAATTATCTTTGCTATCTAAACAAAAGTCAGCAATACGTGAAACATCGCCTTCAGTTTGATTTTCGTGTGTTTTCATATTAGCAACATAAGTCTTTGTCCAACTACTCATTCCGCCGTTTCCATAACGTAGTCCGTTAATAGCGTTAACTGCCTTCCAACGAAACTGTGCTTGTTTAAATGAAGGATCTTTATCTGTAAAATCTAATTGTATATTAAAGAATTCTTCATTAGGCATATTATCGCCATCGATAAGAATAAAACGTTCTGTATCACTTGCTTCACCTGCGGCTTTGTGTGCGGCATCACTGCCCTTGACACCATCAACACGTTTTGCCCAAGGCACTATGTTTTTGATCTTAAGCCAAAATTCTTCTTTTTGTGGTTCGTCATAACTTAGATATATGCAATCCAAATCGGCTACGTCAATAATATTATCAGTACTCATTTGTAATTAAGTTCCATTTTTGAGTTTCTACGTCTACGTTTGGTTCTACAATAATGCTCATATCTTCAACGTGACAATCTATTCCCTCTGAGTCGTGCGGTTGTAGTTTAGAAATAACTAAATGCGATGCTACAGTTGATAATTTACCGTTGACTACCCTAACGTCAGGTCTACCAATAGCAAAAGTCTGTGCATCAATTACAATATAGTTACCTTCTAACTTCTCACAAGTATAACATATTACTTTGCCTTTGTCATCATAATATAGTCTAAATTCGGGAGGAATAATTTTTGGAGCTTCGTATAGTATAACAGTGTCATTATTTTCTTGTTCCATATTATACTCCTAATTTGTCAGCAAATGATTTTATATGATAATGAAAGGGATATTGTTGTGGATAAGTATTTACTCGCAATGTATGTGGTAAAATCTCATAAGCTAAAATATCTGTCCAGTTTTCAGTTGGTAATCCATTTACCCATTGTTTCATATGTATCATGCTCATTTCTTTAAATTGAGGTAATGTTGTGTTTTCTACACCTAATACATGGCACGCAATAGCATATGCCCAATCAGTCGTGACCTCTTCGTCTGGGTTACATTTTAAGCTAGCTTTCCATTCTTTCCAATTTTCAAATACATTTTTAACTATCTCAAAAAATTGTTTTGCCATATCAGATTTTTTAAAGTATGTAATAGCATTATAACAATCTGGTAATTTATTATCATCAATAAATTTACGATATGTTCTGGCATCTGAAATGTTTTGTTTAAAATCTCTAATAGTAGTTGACACTACTATATCTCTTTCATATAATATATCCCACCAATACTCAATAGACTTAGGCAAATACATATCTGCTTCTAATTTAATAGTATATTCATATGGACTTGCTTCATAAACTTGCCAATCATTAATAAGTTTCCAATCACTATCTGGAGCAAGATCACCGTGAGGCAATTCAATCTCATAATCAAACACAGACCAATCACATCTGTTGTTTGTTATGATAGCTACGCTAGCATCAGGCATGACTTGTTTGATACTCATTGCTAATTTTTCTGCACAGTCTGTATAGCTTGTACTCTTTGTATTCTGTGCTAGTATTACAAAACCTTTATCCATTAGTTTCATTTATGATCTCCACAAAATTAGCTTTATTCATTACGTGAAAGTCCATATCTTTTATCGTAATATATTCTTTACGAACTTTAGCACGTTGCCAGTTGTCAAACATTACAGTATACTCAGTATTAAATTTTTCACTAGAATCCGAGTATACTCTTGTATTTTTACCAACGTGTACTAAATTCCATGGAATAATATCACCCGGTAATATTGTATGTCCATTAACAATACGCAATGCCAATGTTAATGCATAATCGTTGCGATACACACCACCCACAAAGTTATGTATATTACCATAATGTTCATAATTCTTTTGAACCATTTCTAAACATTCAAAAATCTGTTTTGCACGTTTAGTTTTTCTAAAAGCAATTACTGTTGCCCAAAGTGTATTATAGCTATAAACACTAAGCATTTCTTGGGCAGCATTAGGATGCATCAAAAAGTTAGTAGTATCATGACAACAAAAATCTTCTGTAACATCAAATGCTTTTAATGTTTTATTACTGTTTACCATGTAGTCAACGTCTAATAGTAGTGTTTCGTCATAAGGACTTAATTCATATGCTTGATATCTACCCTTATTAATCCAAACACCAAAATCTCTAATATTGTTTTTATCAGGTGTAACTTGTATTACTTTATCAAATTTATAATCAGGGTCTTTAGGTACAGAATCTTTATCAGTTACAATTGTAACCGGTAAATCCAAAAAGTGATTAATACGTCTAGCAGTATAAACTGCCATGTCGTAATAATTATAAGCAGGCGAATTGAAGGCAAATAGTATTGCGCCTCGGCTCATCTTTTAGCCTCTAATTCTTTCCATTCTGTAAGCCATTGTGACATAACATCAGTATAAACATCTTTTAATCTAGTTAAAAGTTCAACACGATCTACTTCTACTGGGTTATCAAAGGTGTCGATTAGTATTACTTTATCTGTTGTAAATAAAGTTAAAAGATTAATAGTATTACTGTCTGCTCTCCAAAGTCCTCCTTGTTCGGCAACAAGAAGTTTATTATTATATTTTTCTTTGAGATATGATTTGGCTGAGTTATGATTAAATCTAGCCTTGGCTTCGGTAATTAAAGTTTTAGTATCCATGTGTACTCCTACTTCTATTTAGCCAGGACATTCATGTTGTCTTTTTTTTGCATTTATCCCCGTGATATTTGGCAAACGGACCAGCACTCACTGTTTTATCGCAGTGCGGACAAGTTTTTATAACTTGTGAAGAATGTTTGCCGGCACTTAGCATTTTTTGATTAACTGATGCGCCTAGGAATGGACTAGTTCCGTTCTTTGCTCGGTCTAATGCTAGACTTGTCCCGTCTGCTCTTTTTAAGAAATGATGTGTTCCGGATATTACCTTGTCAGTTGCTTGACTTGTTCCGTCAGGTCGGCGCTGCCATGGATGTGAGCCGTTCTTTACTCTATCAAGTTGCACTGCTTTAGATAATTTTGAAATTTCTTCCGGGCTTTTATTCATGCGCTGTATAGCCATAAGGTAACAGGCATAATAATCTCCTTGAGCATAATGAATATCATAATGCTCTTGAATAGTAACTGCTTTTAGATTAGATGGATGATTATTAGAATGATCTCCGTCTATATGATGAATGTCATAAGACCGACCGTCGCTGTCTTTTGGAATATGACCAAAGTAATCTTCATATATCTTTCGGAATACGTGACCGGGTGTGCGTGATGAATAAATATTCATGCTGATGCTCCTTCTTAGCATTAGAGTGAGTGGGGATTGCAGTCCCGCGACTCACACTTATTTATTCATCATAACAAAAATTATGAACCAGTTACTGATCCAGCTAATGTAATTGCGCCCCAAGTATTTGATATATTTGTTGATTCAGGAGGTCTTGCTGTTAATGTTGTAGCAGTGCCACTACTTGCTGTTAACCCAGTTGGGATTTCTGTCCATAAACAGTAGATTGTAATAATGCTACCTGCGTCACCGTTAGAGCCTTGTGTACCGTTACTCTTTACCAAAAACTTAATGTTTGTGCTTAAGTAACCACTTGGGCCTGTGCTTGCTGATTGTTGGAAAACGTTTGCGTTACTTGTTGTTAGTGCGAAGTAACCGTTGTTTGTTAAGTATGGGCTAGGAGCATTACCGCCACCGCCTACTTTTGTAATACCTGAATAGCTTGTGCTACTAATTGTTACTGTACCTGAAGTAGGTGCTGACATAACAACTGTACCAACGTTACTTGCTAAGTTGTTTAACAATAAGTTAATACCTGTACCAGTTGGGTGTGAAACAGTCATTGCTAACTGTCCACCTGAGTTAAAGAAGTAACGTGCTGCGTCGCCGTTAGCAAATGTAGCAGTAAATGTAAATGTTAACGCACTGCTCCATGTGCTACCAAATGTTGCTGTATTACTAGTTGTTGATCCTTGTGATGCAGCGTTCAATCTACTGTTATAAATTGTTGTTAAGTTAGTTGGGATAGCTGAGTTATATGTAATAGTATTACCTGTTGATGGAGCAGTTACAGCAGTAATTGATGTACCTTGGTGTGTAGCTGCGTTAGCTGTGTTGTTAATTAAGTTTGCCCAATTCGTAGCTGCTACTGTTGCACCTACGCTTACTTGAGAAACTGCTGTTTGACCATATCCTGCGCTAGTTCCACCTGTTGACCATACTGTATTAAGTGTACCTGATGTAGTGTTGGGGTTGGTTCCCACTAATCCGTTATAGTCTGCTGCTAATATTGTACTACCTTGTGCGTATGTCATTTTATAACCCTATTATCTAATCATAACGATGGCTTCTACTGTGCCAACGTCATCTGTAAGTTTGTCTGCTAATGCTCGTCCAATTGTATTGAATGCTGTAGCTTCGCCTGATTTAGCTGCGCGTGCTATGCCTTCGCCTGCACTTACTAAACGATCACCTTTATTTACTTTTCCTGTAACTTTAACTTCTACACGACCGGTAACAGCTACTGGTGGGTGAGTATTGTCATCACCTGCACCTGCGTTCATTAAGTAAGCAGCAGTGTTACTAATAACACCAAATACATCTTCACTTAATTCGTATTGAACTGCTGTGATTTCTGCTTTACCGCCCAATTGAACAACAGTACCTGGAGCATACACATCGTCCGCAGCAAAACGTTCCGCCAAGTCAGCGTATGTAGCATTCAATCTTGAACCTGCACTTAGTGACCAGTTTCCTGTAATTGTACCAGAGTTAGTATTGGCGCCAGTTGATAATGTTGAACCATTGAACACTGCTGCACCACCTGATAGACCAACATTACCTGAATAAGTTGGAAGATATGCTTGAACGTTTGAGTTACTATATGTACCAGCAAAGCTAATTGGATTACCATTTGCATAGTAGTAATAATCTGTTCTAATACCAATATTGCCACCACCTTGAATTAACAAGTTGCCGCCTGTGACCCACATACTTGTACCTGCAGTACCGTTTGCAGTTCCTGAGCCATTTGCTGTCCAAACACCAGTTAATGTACCTGATGTTGATTGTGAACCTGCAGTAATAACTTGTGTTGTTAATGTACCAATATTAGCAGAAGTGATATTTGCATTGCCAATATTAGCGTTAGATGCGATAGTTGCAAAGTTTACAGAAATAAGATTTGCTGTAATTGTGTTTGTAATATTTGCATTACCTGCTGTGATGTTTCCTGAAACAGTAACATTACCGAATGTTGTTGTACCTGAGCTACCTGATTGTGCCAATGACAACCATGCATTAGCATTTGTGGTACCTTGTGCGGGGCATACAAGAAGCGTGTTTGTATTTGTATTAAACCAAAGTTGACCTGCTAGTGGATGAGCAGGGGGAGTAGCGTTAGCAAAATTTTCAGTTAGCCATACAAAGTTTTCATCTACGGGTTGTCCGTAACCTGCATAGTTTCTACCGGGCAAGCCTAATGATGTACTGGTTGTATTAATGGTACCGTCTGGAATGGTTGTAAGTACTGTACCATTAGTTAAAAGTATTGTATATGACATAGTTTCAATAGCTCCGCTTTCTTATTTATCTTAAGTTGTAATCAAGTTAGTTAGGGCTTGTATTCTAACTGTATAATCTATCTGTATTTGTCTATTTAATGATTTTTGTACAGGGTGAAATACCACGTGTGTCAATAAGCTGGTAATTACGTTACCATTGCTATCTGTGCCATTATTAGACAATAATCCCAATTCATCAAAAACATATATGGAATCGGTTTGTGTGCTGTTATCAAACGCATTTTGACCAGCAGGTTCGCCGTAATCCAACAAACATTGAACTAAAATGTCAGTATAAACGTTACCTGAAGTATGATATACTGTCATATTATTACGTGTAGGGTCTAGGTTAAACACACTGTTATCGTCTACAATCTTTGAATAAGTCTGATTGTATAACGCAGCATTTTGACCAGTTACGTTTGGTGGCAAGTATGTAATTACCCCTGTGCTATCTACTGATGCAGCACCGTTACCAAACGCCATTTCATAAATCTCACCATAACCACGTGCGCTAAGTGTATTAGCTATTGCTATGGACATATTCTCATAGTTAATGGCATTTTTCTTATCTACAAAGATTTCCCCATTGTTTGGGTCATAAATCTTTAAAAATCCTTCAACTTTATAAGCTAAATTAATCATTTAATCGGCCCTCTTATCAACCAACACTTCTTTAGTGTTAGGATCAGTAATTTTTACGTGGGAAGAAAATTGCAAAGTTCCCAACTCATTGGGCTTTTTCTGGGGTGTGGATACCTTAGAATTAATATTTTTTGAATTATCTGATTTCATAGAATTATTTATCATTACTTATTGCCCCGTATTTAAGAAATTAGCAGGAGCAGTCTGTGCTAGCTGTAAAGGATCGCCCTCAGTTGTATTATAAATTCCTGGAATTGGATTCCAAGTTACGTTATAATAAATGTTTGACAATTGATTTGTAGACAATAATCCTAACACTTGTGTAAATGCAGGGATAAATGTTTGCGTTCCTGTTCCGTTAGCTCCACGAGTTAATTGACTGATTGTATTATCAGTGAAGTTTACCGATCCAAACATAATTTGTTCGCCGTTGACATAAATCAAATTACCCTGTAATGAAATAATTGTCAATGAGTCACCGGTGCTTACACCTGCTGTTATCTCTAATGTTGGTGCCAAGTCAATAACTTGTACATAATAATCACTACTTGGTAAAGTTTGACCAGTAGTATTGTTGTAAACTGATACATTAGTTAATGTGCGTTTGTCTACAGTTAACCCAATATTGATAATACCATTTACAGCACTAGGAGCTGTGACATTTTGTACGATTGTTTCTGTAATTTGAGTTACATCATTTACGTAAATTGTTGTGTCAAGGTCACCTAATGCACGTGTCAACCAAGTTTTTGCCATATTAGCGTTGTATACAGTTGGTACTTGTACTTGATTTACGTTCATGTAGTAAGTCATTTGATTTGGTGTTGCTGAAGGCATCATACTTGTTATAATTACTTCATCACCTGGCACAATAGTTGTCAATATGCTTACATCATTGCCTGGATTAATACGTAATGAACTACTTGGCAAGCGATAGCCATTTACAGTCACCCATAATCTGTCAACATTAGTTTGTTGCCATTGTGTTACATTTATTGATCCTGTGCCACTTGTTAATGCTAAATTACTACCAAATTGAGTTGCAGAAACATAGAACTCAGTTTCACTTAAAATTTCGCTTACATAATATTCTTGACCTGCAATTAAGCCACCTAATAATGTTGAACCTAATGTTACTCCTGTTTCTGTAAAGTAAACTGGGGTACCTACAATTAATCCTAATGCAGAACCAGCAGTAATTTTACCATCTGTTGCTGTAGCTGTTGCCACTGTATCAATAATTGTGAATAGTCCATCTCTCCAAACATAACCACCACCAGTGTATGAAGAAATGTTAGTGACTGGATAATTTGTTGCGTTATATGCAGGACTATATGGTTGTGTATAGATAGCAAATTGTGTTGTAGAAATTACCTTAGCATAATATGTGTTATTATTAAGTTGAGTCGAACCTGTAGTACCATCAATTCTTACAATAACGTTAGTTTGTAAACCATGAGGTATACCAGTTGTTATTGTAACTGAAGTGTTACCGCCTTCTGTAACTACTACATCACCAGAAGCATTACTTAAACCAATTGTGTTTCCGTTTTCATCTGCAATGGTAAATGTTGTTCTAGATGCGATAGTTTTTACAAAGTATGTTTCACCTAACAAGTCAATATTACCAAATGTTGCTAACAATACAGTACCTGTACCTGAAGCAGCAGAACCATTATATATAAATGTTATGCCTACTGTGTTTGATGCAGCACCTAATGCAGTAAAGTCAGTTGTACCAATACTTATAATTTGATAGGTATCACCGTTACTCATAGATGTTACTGGAATAATTGTAGATGAGAATTGTACAGGTTGACCAGCAACAAATCCTGAAGTTGAACTACATGTAATTAAGTTACCTGTTGAAGCTGTAGCTGTTGCAGTTGTAACAGTTGGTGCTGTTATTGTATTATTAATACTGATAATGTCGGCTACTGTAATACCGTTAATTGTACCTGTCATCAATCCACTATCAGTTGTTACTGTTACTGGTGAGCCACCTGCTTCTGTTGATATTACAAAATCAGTAGAATTTATTATTTGTGTTATGTAATAACTTGCACCTGCAACTAAGCCACCTATTACTGGGCTAGAGAATACAATCACTTGTCCTACTGTGAATTCTGATGTTGTATATCCAGTGTCGAGTGTTAAGTAATTCAATAATTCATCGTAAAGATCGGTGCTATATCCAGTTGTACCACCTTCATCATAAGAAACTACAGTATGTGTTGTGGCAGAAACAACAACTGTTACAGATTGTGAAAGTGTTGAACCACTAATACCATATTGTGTGTTTAAATATTGATTGTCTGTTAAGTTATATGATGTTACAGCAACTGTCTCTCCATTAGCAGGAGGGGTAGTGAATACGATTGTTTTAGCAATATCATCAATTGCATATTGTGATGATGTTTGTCTTAACCCATTTACTTCTACAATAGCATTAGTTGGGTTAGCTTCACCTATATAGTTAGATAATGTAAATGATGATTGCGCTCCGTTGCCAATATACACTTGAGTTTCTGGAAGTGTGTATCCATATTGTACAGGTTGTGTTTCACCAAATAATGTATAAGTCAAGTAATCTACACTAGTGTCATAAGGAGCAGCAAATACTAATTTAGCTGAAATACCGTTAGCAGCTAACGCAACTGCATAATCGCTGGTTATAAATGAAGCTCCACCTACTGCGTCAGTTAATTGTACTGTTTGACCATTTGGTGTTGTAGAAATTGTAAAATTGTTAAAGTCAACAATTTGTTTGATATAATATGTTGTTAACGGAGTAATGCCACCAAACATTGTATTGCTAAATGTAATTGGTGTGTTCGCAACTAATCCACTTGTAGAGTTACATAATATTTGATTTGTAGCTGATGATGTTGCAGTTGCAAAGTTTATTGTGCCTGGAACTAGTTTTGTACCGTTATGTAATACGATTGGTGGGCTCCAGAATACACCATTGCCCGATTCAATAATGCAAGTCATACTACCAACGGCATCGGTTAACACAACTGTAGCACCTGCTACACCATTGATAAGTGATGCGGAAACTGTAATACTGTCTGATACTTGACTAATAGATTTTACATAATACTCTTGATTTTCAACGATGTTACCAAATGTTGTACCTTCGAAGAATACTGAGCCGTTTAATACAAATTTTGATGCATCTGTAACTATAATTGAGTTTGTAGAACTTACTGTTGCTACAGCATCAGTTTGAATAGGTTGTGTTCCAGGACGTACTACGCCATTACCATTGGTAATTGTACCACTATAGTTGCAATCTAATTCTATTTCATCAAATCCTGAATTAAAATTATTAACAATAGGATTGACTTTTGTGTTTGATTTAACTAATTCAAATCCATTACCAACTTCATATACATCTATTCTTAATTTGTCAGACGGTGAATATGACAACGGAGTTGTTAATGTTATAGTGTTGTTAATCCAATCTACTGTATATCCTATATCATTATAGATCGCTGTACATAAGTTTGTGGTATAACTAATTGTATAAACTGCAATTTGTGCTGGAGTTTGAACAGCATTATCAAAACTATAAACTGTTTGAGATACTGATGTAGGTGACAACTCTAATGAAACTACGTTGTACCCATTGTGTGCATACTCAGCAGGATTCCAATTTGTTCCTGGAAGTGTGTTTACAATCATTGATAGATTGTCAGATACAACACCCGGTACTAATTCTTCTGGACCAAAGCCATCGGTAAATGCAGAACCTTGAACGTCATAGACTGCCGGTGCTACAGTAAATGTTGCTGTATCAGTCCAACTTGTCAAGTTTGTAGATTGTAATATTGTATTATTGTAACCTACAATTGTATATGTACCTGCATGATATGTTACATCATCAAGATTCTCAGTTGTGCCTGATGTTTGTGTTGTCCAGTTAATGCCATCTGTGCTTGTTCTTATTAATCCGTTTGCGCCAATCGCTACAAAGTTACCATTTAAATATCTTACAGTATTCAAATCTGATGTTTGAGGATATGCGTACAACATAGTTAATGTTGTTGGACTGTTTGTATTCAGTGTTAATACACTGCCACCTGATGTTGTGCTGATTGTTATTTGAGAGGAGTTTACAATACTCTTTACGTAATATGTAGTTCCTGCTGAGATAACATTGAAGCTAGCACTAAATCTAATTGGTTGATTTAATGTTAATCCTATAGTGCTACCAACGTTTAAATTATTATTTGTAGCGCCGAATACATTAGTTTCAGTTATACCAAACCAAGTACTACCATTAACGCTAGTGTAAATTGCACCATTTTGTCCTACTGCTACAATTGTAGATGTTGACGCATCTACACCATATAAGCCGCTGTAAGTAATTGATGTTGGTTGATTTAATGAATTACTGAATGGGTTAACTTGTGTCCAGTTTGTACCATCATAACTAATCAATATAATGTCAGTTGCTACAATTTCTCTGAATCCTGTTGATACATCATAGCGTTGTCCTTGACCTACTGCTACAAATCCTTTAAACGCAGGGATATTAACATATGTTACACCATATAACATATTTGTCAATGTACCTGAGAATGTATAAGTTTCTTTCCAGTTAATACCATCGATACTTGTAATAATGCTACTACCTACAGCAACATATACCCCATTACCATATGTTGAATTATATAACTCTAATCCTGCTAAATTCAATGAAGTAGTATTGTTAGCTGTGTAATAACCTAATGATGACCAAGTTACTGCATCTAAACTTCTTAGAATTGGAGTTGCACTGTTGGTTGAGGTAACTATGTATAAACCATTGTTGTAGTTAATAGAAGTTAACCCAGATTGTGATGTAGTTAAGTCTTTAACAAACCATGTGTTATCTGTTAAGTTTGTAACAGTTGCTGCGCCAGTAGAAATGTTTGCAGTTGCGATATAAGTTAGACCGTTGTATACTACGCCATTTAAATTAATATCAGATGGGTAGAAAGGTTCATCTTGTAATTCTACAGTAATTGGTAATTGCTGACTTGGTTGGAATGGATTACCAAGATATGTGCTGTTTGGATATGTAATACCACTTACTAATTGTGATAAATCAATACTAGGTGTACTTGTTTGTAATGATGTTTGTTGATAATAACTTATTCCTGGCATATCAACAGTTGGTTGATAATAACCAACAATTCTATCTAATGCGTTAATTCTATTGTCACTTGAATCTAATAATTGCCATTTACCATATATAAATTCACTGTCATTGTTACTTACAATACAAATGTAAAGCTGATTGTTAAATCTTACAATACTTTGATTGAAGTAGAATGGTTCAGGTAAGAACGCAAATGATCCATAAGTTGCTATTGTAAAGTTTACAGCTTCAGTAGGTAATGTAACTGCTGAACCTCCTGGTGACGTACTAATTGTCATTGTTGTTGAAGAAGGAATTGTCAATACATAATAAGTTACACCGGCTGTAATGTTTGGAATATTACTTGGAACGTTGCCAGTAAAGATTACAGGATCGTTAATAGCAAAATCTGATGCGTTTGATATTGTTAATAAATTAGAACCAGTAGTTGTATTAGTTACAGTACCAGTTGTAAATCCTTTATAGTTAAAGTCTAGCCCACTTACAGGAACTGTCATTAATGGGTTACTGTAAACTTCAAATGTGTTTGTTCCAGTAACTCTTAGATAATATTGTTGTTGTGTGCCTGCAGGAGTTGTTCCTGAAACAATAACACTTAATATTGCACCATTGCTATCAATTGAATTGACGGTAAGAGTTACATCATTTGCAGGACTTAGACCGCCTACTTCTGTTCCACTAATAGTAATTGTATTAGTTAATGCAAATCCAGAACCATTGTTTACTATAATTGCATTATAACCACCTGCCAAATAACTCATTGTAAAGCTAGCACTAGATGTAGGAACTTGTTCAAATGTTACAGGACCTGATACACTTGTTAATGATACAGCACTGCCACCTGAAGATGTTGATACTGTTACGTATGGTTCGCCTGTACCAGTCATTGATCCGTTATCTGTAGTTAATACAAATGTAGCTCCGCCTTTTGTTGCACTAATAGTAAAGTGTGTAGAATCTACAATTGATTTTACAAAATATGTTTGACCAATACTTATACCACCTAAAGATGTTCCTGTGAACACAATTGGCATATTGACAAATAATGATGATGTGCTACTTGTAGTTAAACGATTTGTACTTGATGCTGTAGCGGTAACTATTACAGATATAGTACCAATTGAGGTTACATAATATGTTGTGCCAGTGGTTAATCCACCAATGTTTGCACCTACTTGTAATGGCATGTTTACATAGAAGTTTGTTGTACCCGAACTTGAAGAAATAGCGACATAATTCAATGATGATCCAATTGTAGCACCAATTGTTCCTGCTAATTGATTCGAAATGGTTCCATTGCTAATATTAGGATATTGTGATGATGTTTCATATAATGTAAATAATTGTCCATTAACTTGACCTGGGCTTACTGGTAATGAGATGTTCATTGTCATACTGCCAGTGCCGCTAGTTAATAGTATAGTATTAGATTGATTAATTAATGTCGCGTATGTATCATCTGCTTCGGTTACATCACCTAACACAAATACACTACCGTTATAATCAGTTGAAATTGTTATGTTGAATCCATCAATTATTTCATTGACATAGTAAATGACGTTTGGTAAAATGTTACCAAAACTTGTTACTGATTCATCATTAATTGTTAAATTGTTTATAACGATAGGATCATTTACTTTCAATCCTACTGTAGTACCTAGTGTAACATAATTAGTACTTGAACTTGTAGATTTTACTTCAAGTGTCAGCAATTCTGTAGTTGATGATAATGTAAAGTTTTGATTGTCTAAAATTGTGTTAACATAATATGTTTGGTTTGGTATTATTCCACCAAACACATTGCCTGTAAAGAATACTGGTACACCAACATACATGCCTTGTGTGCCACCTGTACCTACAACGCTTGTTGGTACTGTGAAATATCCTGTATTTGTTAATACATTAGCAGTTGTACTTGTAACTTGTTTTATTCCTGGATAGTTTACTGTTAGTGTTGCTGTATTGACTACTTGTGCAACAGTACATGTTAACCCTGATGACACTATCACTTGATCTGCTAAATCTAATACGCTACCATTTACGGTTGTAGAAATTGTAAAGTCGGTTAAACTTAATACTTCAGCAACATAATATACAACACCAACTGACAATCCGCTTACGCCAACTGCACCGGCAAACTGTATTGGCATACCAACTGTCATACCAATTGTAGAACCTGACGCATTTGTTAAATCACTAGAATAAGGAACTAAACGTATAGCGTTTGTAGCAGAAATAGTTTGTCCAACATTACGAACAAGTGATGACCATTCAACTTGTTGTTTGTTGCCCACATCAACTATTTCAAATAAACATCCATGTGCACTAGCAAATATAGTATTAATATTAGGCTGTGTGCTTTGTAATAATATATTAGAACTTGACACTTGTTGTACATTTAATAAGTCGCCAGCAAAGAATGAGCCATAGAATGCATCTGCCTTCCAATCTGTTACTTGAGAATTATAAGTGGTTCTATCGAATTTTAATGTGATATTGTTTTCTCTTACCGGAACAGCGGTAGAAATAGCAGAGGCTTTTGCACCTAAGTTTAATGTATGGTCACTTCCAGTACCTTGATTGTATAATTTCACTCTGTTAGTGTCGTTAATTGCATCTGCGTAAGTAGTATAAAGCGCCACAATAACAGCAGGGGCATTTTGTAATACATTTACATAATACCATTGATTATTTTCCAATCCACCTACTGCTGTGCCGCCTAGTGATTGAATGTATTTTACTAAGTCACCAGTTTGTAATAATGGAGCATAAATTTGAATTGTGTTCAATAATACGTTTACACTTGAACTTGCAAATATGATTTGTTCAGAAAAATCAATTAGAATTTCTGGTAGAACAGCATAACCTTCACCTGGATTAATTACGTTTACACCTACTACAGTATCTAAACTCATCACAGCTTCTAATACTGCAGGAGTTCTAGGAGCTGGGTAAATTGAAGTGTCTATGTAAGCAATTACTCTAGGTGGATTAATATATCCTCTGCCGCCGTTTAATAACAATACAGCAGGCAAATCAATATATATTTTTTCATTAGCTAAATGTGTGCTAATTGTAGTGCCGTTGTATCCTCTGATTAAATTACTTAATGTATTTGTTGCACGGTTTACTGTTGAGTAAGCAATTTGTTCAGTACCAATAGTAATTACACCATTTAATGGGAAGCCAGAAGCATTAGCTACTACAATAGTACTGCTACCTAAACTGATGTAACTTGCCACTGTACTAATTAAGAAATCGTTTTGACCAGTTAAACTTACACCATAATTGTTGAACCATTGATTATACTCGGGTTCTTGCCATATTGGGCTAGATGGTAAATATGTGTAAACATTATCAGGATTGCTATAGACTAATTGTGGTGAAACAAATTTTTCTATAGTTGTATTGTATTGTGCAGGTAAGTCAAAGTCACTTACATTACCTTGCCATAATTCATTGCCTGTATAGACATATGTAAATTCTTTAATGAATACGTGATAAGGTAATGCTTCTTGTAAGTAACCAGATAAGAAGTCTTGATTATCAGATTCATAATTTTCAATAGGTAATAAGTTTCTAATATTATGTGAAACGTCTACTACAGATGTTTTATTCAACCAAGTCAAGTAATTTTGTGAAGATACTGATTCGCTTTGAATATATTGGAATAACAATATTAAACTTTGATTTCTGTAAATCAATAAATCATTTGTATAAATTTGTTCAGTTAATGCACGAACAATCCAATATGTTTCAACGTTTGGATAGGTATCATATGATGCTGTATCATAGAAGTTGTTGCCCCAACCAAATCCTGCACTTGCATAGTCCCATAAACTTGAATTAAATTGTATTGTACCATTTTGCAAGCCAATGCGTGTCCATATATTACCTGTTTCGTAAATATACCATTCAGATTTACCAGCACCGTTAGTTTGTACTTTTACAATAGTTCCCGGTGCTACGCTTAATGTTGACAAATCAGCATAGTAAGGTACTACTGTTGATGATCTAATAGAATCGTCATAACCACTAGCCCACCAGTTTACATATGTCCAATAATCTGCTGTGTTGTAGTAAGGACCACTTTCAAATAGATAAGTTGCGCCTTCTCTGATTTCAGTAATAGGATATTGTAACATTACTGTGTTAGCATATTGCAGGTAATTTTGCAATGCCAAGAAACGATCTAAGAAGAAACTTTGACTTGGGCGTGCTGCAATACCTGATTGTACTCTAATTGGTAAGTATGGGTTAGGAACTAACTGTGTTGTAACAGTTGGATCACTTGAAATTGTAGTTCCTGCTAAACTAAACAATAAACGTTGATACAACAATGTTGGATTAATGTTGTTTAGTGTTGGCAATCCTGGTAAGAAGTCTTCAGCATAATTTTCTTTAATCAATGCGTATTCAGTATGATATTCATCATCGGTTGTGCCAGTTGCATAGCCAATGTTTAATACACTGTCTGTCCCATTTAAATATTCCTGTGAATTATATACTGAAAATACATTAGGCAATACAGGACTAATAAAACTAATACCTGAATTAATTGGATTACTAATATATGATTCTAATACTGTATCGGATAATGTTTTATTTTGTTGTGTAAAGATAATATTGCTATTTCTTACCCAAAAGTAGTAAGTAGGTATTGCTGCTTGTGAAGCATTCAATGTTACTTCTACTGAATATAATGTAGTATCATATGGGGTTCCTGGACCTTGATAATTGCTAGGTGGAACATTGCTTGCAATCCATGAGTAAACTGCTACATCACTACCTGGGAATACTGCGCCCCAGTATGTACTATTATAAACTACATCGTCTTGGTGATAGTTAATAAACTTAACATTAGTTATGTCGAACCATAAATTACCAAGATGTTCCGAGCCCCATACTAACGCACGTTGTGTTACATTACCATTGTTATAACTTGCAGGGTCAGTATTTGAAATTACATCTAGGTTTTCTGCTACTGCGCCTAATAATTTGTTTTGCAATGGATCAAAATAATCTAAGTTTACTAATGTGTTATTAGTTTGTGCGCTGAAAATTTGCATATAACCAATACGGCTAGTGTCAACGATTGGAGCTGTTTGTCTATATACAGACCAGTCTTGCATTCCTGTTGAATTACTGTATGAAATTACTTGACCATAACTTTGTAGTTTGCCATCAGTTGCAACGCCTGAACCCGCACCTGCACCTGTAGCGGTAAACACTACACCCACTGTGTTTGATTTTGCGCCAATTAATGTAAAATCTGTTGTACCAACAAATACAATTGTATATGTTGTACCGACTTCAAAAGAACCCGCGTTAGTATCATAGTTACTCATATTAGGAGTACCAATTAATACTGTGTCGTCTATAAAGTCAAGTGCTGTACCATATCTTGGTTGTGCGCCATATGTTAAGTTAGGTGCGTTTACATTTTGTGCATATACATATGCACCGCTGTTATAAACAGTTTCATTATACACGCCCAAGTAATCAAACATATATACTGCGCCAGCATTTGGGAATGTGTCAATAAATTGTGTAGTATTATTGTCAAAAATTGTGTCGTTATCAGGATATTCTACAACGTCAAATGTAGTATCTTCATATCGTGTACCAACTGGTGCACTAGCTACAAATGAACCAGACTCATTAAATTTAACAGTTGTACCAAATTGTGTTGGACCGTCAGTATGCGGGCAAAGAACGGTTTGTGTTTGAGTATAAGGAGTAATACCTAACTCAGTGAATGTGGCTTTATTTAAAGCTGTAACTAATAATTTTTCATTAATTTGTGCTAGCGCATTATTAATTAAACTAATGATTAATGTGTTGTTTGCAGTTGCTTGAGCCTGTACGTTAATAATATTAGCTTCATTAATTGTGTTTGCTGCTATAGTTGCGTTAGCGCCAGATGGGATAGTTACTGCAAAACCATTAATTAACAATGTACGTGCTGCTGTTGTAGCTACAGGAGTTGTGCCATATACTTGACCATAACTGCCGCCACCATTAGTAAATCTATATACTGCACCTTCTACTAACTGTTGTGTTAATTCAAATGGTGCGCCGACAATAATTTCACTAGCATAAGTTGTTGTATCTAATGATAAACCAAATTGTACGCCAACTTGTGGAGTATTTTGTGTTGTAAGTGTTTGTACGTTAGTGAATATATTGTCGCTTACATTAATAATGTCACCGGCTGTTAATGAGCCTGTGTAAATTAATTTTGAACCAACTACAGCATAGTTGTTATCTTGTACAGTTGTGCCGTTAACACTTACGTATAATGGATCTGACTGAATGTATGCTTCACCTGCTGTCAATGATCCATTTGTTAATGTTATTGCTGAGGCACTATTTCTTGAAGCTTTAATAGTAATATTGCTACCAACAATACTGTTCACATAGTAAACTACATATTGTTGTAATCCTGTACTACCAAAACTTGTACCAGTAAACATTACAGGATCATTGACATTGATTCCTGTAACACTGTTTAATATAATTTGACTACCTGTTGTTACAGCACTAGCACTAGTGCTAGTAGTTGTAGGTGTCCATGCTAATTGGAATGTAGAATAACCTGTTGTATTTGTATATTGTGCTACAAGGTTTTGTACACTTCTTTCGTATACATAAGCTGAACCCCAATTAGATATGTCACCACTTGCTACGTCAGGAGCACCAATCACTACAGTATCACCATAATAATCAGTTGCTAATGAATAACCAAAATTGTCGCCTGATGATGAAAAACCTGAACCATCAATTACAGTTGAATATTTGTATGTACATTGTGTTGCGGTGCCTGTACCAGACCCTGCACCTGTTGCTACAAAGACAATACCAACTTTATTTTCAACTGCGCCAATTGCGGTAAAATCTGTAGTTCCTAAACTTGTAATAGTATATGTTTCACCTGAAGTAAAATGTCCTGCGTCTAATAATACATTTTGTTTTCTATAAACATATACTTTGTTATGTCCTGTATCAGAAATATATAACCAATTTGTATCGCCTGATAATGCTAATGCACTACCCCAGTTAGATACTCCACCTGGAGCAGAAATACCTGTTTGATAAGGTGTCATTTGATTTGATACTATAGAATTATTAATTGCGTAGATGTAAACTGTTGGAGTACCTGTTGGTTGAGATATTACAAATGTTGATCCTTCATTGACCATTGAAGAACCAAATGATGCAGTTTGTGTGATTGTCTGCAACAAGTCATATGCACCAGTGATTACATTATAATTGTATTTGTAAATCTTACTTGAGTTAGGATCACCTATCAAGTAAACTTGAAACTCATTGTTGTAAACTACAGAAGTACCAAATGATAAACTTACGTTTTGATCTTGAGTAATTTCTTCTTGCAATTGGTAGTTGATATTTTTCTGATAAACAGCCCAACTACCATCTGTGTTGATATCTGTCCAAACAGTGTTTGGCACAAACTCCGAACTATCTAATGGTAAGTTTACGATGTCAGCAGGTGTTGTAACACGTTGTGATGATAAGTACATACCAACACCCTGACCTACTATTTGTGTTTGACTTGCGGTAAGCGTTAATGAGATAACAACTTGATTGTTGTTTACTACGTTAAGAACTGTGTAATATCCATTAACTGCACTATTAAAGTTCGCAATAGCAAACAAGTCAAATTGTTTTAAACCATGTGCCTGTGTAAATGTTACAGTACTAGTATTGTCTAAGTTTGATCTTACAAGTACAATTGGACCAAGAGAAATAGCAGTGTAGACATTCCATTGATTCAAGTAATTTGCTAACCAAACATAATCACCTACGTAGAAATTCTGTAACGGAACTATTACACCATTTTTGTTAATAGCAGTAGGTAGTTGTGAATAGAAATATGCTGACATCTTAACGTCATTAAGATTTACATAACCTGCTGTTGGGAATAATGTAGATTCTACATATTCAGTTGTAGGTAAAATGTTAGGATCAGTTGGTAATGAACTATAGTTATATAATGAGTATAAAGGAACTTCTTGTTCAACACCATTTGTATATGTACCGTTTGTTAATCCTGCGATAAAAGGATTGCCCATTAATTCACTAGCATTAAGTTTGAATTGTACAAAGTTATTGTTTAATACACCACCGTATTTGCTGGTTTGTATTGCCCAGTTTTCATAAACATTGTAATCAATTCCACCTTGCGGTAATGTTGCACCTTTAAATGCGTCAACAGCATTAGTACTACCTTTAGTTTTAATTAAGTTTTGATAAACATTAATTTGTGTAACATCAGTTAAATCTACTAATGCACTGTAATCTCTTGGTCTATAACCAATCAAACTATAACTTAATAAGTTAGCATCTGGGTTAAGCGCAGTTTGATCACTACTATAATAACGTGTGCTATCTAATGAATTGGTGCTTGAGTTAGGCAACAATCCTGTTTGAATTTCTTTATAGTTTGACAACAACCAATATTTTTGTTGGAAAGTTGCACTTGGTTGAACAATATCTTGTGCGATCCAATATTGATTTTTATAAAGAACAATTTGCCCTTTAGTGTATTTGGCAGCAGGATCCCATTGTTTAACATTATTTTGATTGATGATAAATCCTGATGCTGTGTATGTACCGTTCCACGCAGCAGTTTTAGCACCACGTAGATAAATTCTGTTTTGTCTTAATCCTACTGTCAAGTCATAAATTGTATCACCAAACAATGTATAATTGTCAAATACGCAAGCATTTTCAAAGTTGCTTAAGTTAAATTGCCCATAAGCAATTGTATCACCTGCGTTTAATGGTGTTACACTAAAGTGTGTACCATCTCTTACAATAGACAAGTCTACATTTTTAATAGGGTATAAGTTTTGATTTAATACAAAGTTGGCACCTTGTACACTTAAAGGTTGTACAATTTGATTTTCTCTGTCAATTGTTAATTCATAAGCAGCAGGGTTCAATGTAGTTATTGCACCTGGTTGCCATCCTGTTTGTGCCCAGTATAAAAACTCAGCAACCATTTGTGACCAATTGATTGCAATTGCATTAGTTTGATATTCATATGTTGCACCATTGGCTTCTAAGTAAGCACCATAACTCATTAAGAATTGAGCCAAGTCCTGAGCAGTTTCAAATACTGTGCCATAAGGAACTATTTCTTCTGTGTTTGTATAATTATTAGCTACCTTAACAGATAGATTATCAATCTTTATTGTACTATTGTTGCCATCTGTTTTTGGCAAGTATGTTGTAAAATAAGCTGAGTTTTGTGAATTACCGTGTACAGCATATTGATTTTGTGCGGTTAACTGAACAATCACACTTGAATATTGTAACACACCATATGGTGGGTTGCTGTAAAGTAATACTTGATAGCTTTCATTTGGTATCAACAACGAAGAATTGTTGGCGTTTGGATTTGTACTTTGAATATAAAAATTCAATAAGTTTTGATCACTGAAACCTGCTAGTCGGTAAACTAAACGAACATCTAAATTGTTTAATAGTGTTGTGATAGCTGTTGTAGCATCAATGCCATATTGTTTTTGATAATCAACAATCCAGTTAATATAACTTGTAACTGGTGTTCCACTACCATATACAGGAACTTCATTAGGAACTAAATGACTTCTTCCGCCTACTAAGTATTGATTAAATTCTGTGTTGTATTTGTAGTTGTCTACCCAAACACCTAAATTGAAAAATTCTGCTGGTTCAGTTAATGCTAAAATGCGCATTAAATCAAATGGCCAGCTACTGCTTCTTCTATAACTGAATTCTACTGGGCCGTCATCGCCAACTACCCAGTCATTATCAAATGAAGGTGTGTAATAATTTTTAACTACACTGTTAAATGGGCTTACTAAATTACCTTGACTATCAACAGGTAAAACTTTTAATAAACCATCGCGTATTGCTTGAGGTATAATTCTAGGATTACCGTCATTGTAATCGTAACCTGCTGCTAAATCTCCCCATAACACTAAGTTGTTACTTGTATAAGGAGCAGCACCATAGCGTGCTGTCCACCAACTTGGTTCATTAGCATAGCCTAACATTTCCCATGGTGTAGACTCTGGAGTTGTTGTGTCGTAGAAATAACTATAAACACCTCTCCAGTAACCAATGTCGATAATAGTATTATCTACTTTGTTAGAAGTACCTTTATAATTCCAAGTATATTGATTGTTAGGATTATAGAATTGTTGTTGATAATTTAATCTGTTTTGACCAACCCAATTTAAGAAACCAGGTGTGTAAATTTCTAACCATTCATCATATGAGTAATCTGTTGTTCTAAAGAAGCCTGGAGTTACTTCATATGCTTGAATTGGAATAGTGTTACTTAACTTAAGGTTATTATAAACACGTTTTTCAAATTCTAATAATGCTTGATCTCTAAAGTCTACAAGTGTATCTGTAGCCGGTATATAATCGCCATATAACTTGTTATATGAACCATCATGACCTTTAATAAAATATGTTGGTTGTTGATAACCAGTGTCTAATACTACTTCAGGAATAAATGCAGGATACAATCCTAATTTAGTAGGAGTGTTTGGAACATATGATCCATAAGTTTGATTGTATTCGTTAATAGTTACAACGTCGCCTGGAATTAAATCTATTGTGATTTCTAATGAAGGTGCAGTTGTACTTACTGTATATTCTTGACCTTTAACTAACTGTTTAGTTGTTGTTAATCCATTAACTGTTCTAGCCAAATATACTAACACACCATTGTAATTTGCTGTAGCAAAATTATAGGTTTGTGTTAATGGATAAATTGTTTGTTGTAAATTACTGTTAAAGGTATATGTATTAGATGCATATGGAGCTTTAGCAGGAATCATATCACTCCAGAAGAATGATTGACTATTGTCCTTAGTAGCAGTGATAAGATCAATTGCTGTGTTCAACACATATGCTGGATCATATCTTTGATCAAATGGGTAACTGTTGACTGTGTAAACAATCAAGTTTTTATATTCAACATATTTTTTGCTGTTATAAGCTAAAGAATCAAATATGTTGTAATTTAAGTTACGCAAGAATGTTGCAGGCAATACTAAGCTTGCACTGTTTTGAATAATAACATTGCCATATGGTACTAAGTTACCTAAATCACGATAATTGTTTGGACCAAATACTATACCTGTTGTGTTTGGACAATTATTAAAGATGCTTGTATATTGTCTTCTAATATCACCTACGTTTGTTGTGGTAATATCTGTATTGAATGGGTTATTACTTAAGTTAATAGGTATTGTATAGAATGCAGAATTGCTTACCTGATCACTTAATATTAAAATTTGTACAAGTGTATTTGTTATTTCATTAGGAATATTAATTGTTACAGTAGTTGAATCACTTGTAGTTGCAACAGTGTAATTTGTAGATGGTTGTAATGTGTTGTTTACATATACTTCTAAGATTGGCCAAGGCTCAACACCCGATGCTATTGGGGCAACATCTAATAAGAAACTATTGTTAGGAGTTACATAATTTCTAACATAGTTATATTCAAATACTTGATATTGTACACTAGGTCCAATTGCTGTTTGCCAGCCTAATAATCTTTCATATGTTTCCAATCCAGTAGAATTGTAAACAAATCCTGTGTTTACATTTTCAGTTACGGGAGAAGAACTATTGACATATGTAAATGTGTCTGAGTTGAAAGGTACGTCAAAGCTTATATCGCCGATGTTATTTACTGAACTATAGCGTAATGGGAAACCTAATACCGCATCTTTTACACCAGTTCCAACACCATATGAGAATAATTTTGTACCTTTAAATGAAGTGCCTAAATAATAAGCAGGGTTACCAAAGCTGTTACCATTTGCGTCAAATACATCAAACAACGGAGCTTGGTTGTTTGTTACTTTTTGTTGTGCTTGTATCCAAACAATTGCATTATAATAGAAACTATAACCTTGATAATTATACCCTCTGAGTACTACTAACAAATCATTTTCAACTAATTCACCATCTGGTGCTTCACTTAATGTAATAACTGGTTTAGAACCTGATGTTAATGTTGAAAAACTTACTATGTAAATTTTTGTATTTTGATTTGGGTCATTGGCAAATACTATTCTAGCACCTGAGAACAATGCAAAATTGTCGTTGCTTGAAGGATTTGCTATAAGTGAAACATTTGATGTAGCAGGGATAGTTGTAGCATTTGCCCATTCTACAGTAATAGTTAATGTTGTAGTTCCTGCAATTTGTGTAATTTGACTGTTTTGAGGCAATATATTTTGTGAATCATTAATATACATTCCCACTTCAAAAGTACCTGTAACTGCACTTGCATTTACTGTAACAGTAGTTGAAGTTGCTGATGTTGCTGGATTAATAGTTGCTGTGTATGTTGTGTATACATCAACGTCTGGATAATAAACAAGTTGTCCTGCTACATCGTTCAATGCATCAGTTGTTCTAAAATCAATAAAATCAATTGGATTTTTACCAACTGTACCATAATTGAATAGTTGTAAGTTTGGGTAAAATTCTATAATTGGTCTTGCTGCTTTATTAGCCTGTGTAGCATATGTAGTAATGATATCTGGATCATTGTTATATTGTGCGGTTGCTGTAATTACGTCAATATGGAACCAGCGATTACTGCGTGACCAAGCATTTCTGTTTAATGCTTCTTTGGCAATGGTAATATAATCAGGTGTTACAGGAATATAAAGTGAATCATCATAGTTGCCTATATCCCATGCTGTAGTATCCCAAGGCGTGTAAATGTTGCCAGTAAATGGTTCTGGGACAATAAAATCAGATACAGGCAATAATTGAATTGCAGTACCTACACCTTGAACATAATATTCGCCACTCAAATAACTAGTTGGTATAACATCGCCATTGAATTGTACTTTAAGTCCATTTGTAAATACTACACCATTTGATGATGTAAAATTCTTTTTACCTAAAATTTGTGTTTCAACATCTAATTGATTAGTAATATTATTGTCAATAATATTGATTACACCTACTTTTGTAGGATCTGTGCCATCTTGATAATAAAGAGTAGTTAATGGTGCTGAAATATAAGGTATCTCAACTATGTTACCATAAGTGTCTAAGTAAAAATTTAATCCGCCGTATGTGTTACCGTATACTGCTGTAATTTTTTGATTGATTGGTATTTGTCCAGCAACGCTTAAACTAATAATAGGATTATTGCTGTCACCAACATATGTAATTTTATAAAAATTAGAGTTAACTACACTTGAATAACCCTGCATATATTGACCTTCATTAATTTGACAGATCATTGAGCCTGATGCATTTTGCATCACTACTTCAGGGCCGTTTATTTTTAATGAAACAGTAAATTGTGTAGGGCTAACAATACTAGAAACATAATAAAGAACAGCGTCAGTTATATTTCCACTAGTGTCAGTTGGGCTAGCTATAAGTGTACCAAGTGGTACGCCTGTAAAGGTCACACTTTGGTTTACTACTAAATTTGCAGTTGAACTACAAGTAATTAAATTACCGCTAGTAGAAGTACCTGTGATGTTAATTGTTTGTGGGCTTGTAATTGTATTATCGTTTGTATCGTAATCCGTATTACTATAGAAACTTGAAGTATAACCTTGTTCATCGACTACGCCTGTGTCATAGAACATTACGGTTAAGCCATTTAATGATGTTACTCCATCAATGTTTCCTAAAACTGATAAAGGTTGACCATTAATGTTAGCATATGGAACATTACTTACAATACTTACTAAATTGTTACCTGGAAGTATATATTGATTTTGTGCGTCTGCGTTAGGTACGGTGAATACTACTGTACCTGTTTCAGCACCGTTGTTATCTACACCATATACTTGACGAACTGATTGATTAGGATTTGTTGCACTTTTTCCTGAAACTCCTGGCTCGCCTTGAATCCAAAACTGTGTAGGTTGATTGACATTAAAGTTATATACACCACCTCTTAATAAAGTAAGTGTGGGATTAATACTTCCTGATTCTGATCCTAATGCAGTGATTTCATAACCAATTGGTTGATCTGTAACTACATAATCTTCTGCTGAATAAACTGTGGCTGCTGATACTGTAACAGCAGGAGGTCCTTCAGGCAACCAGTAGTATTGGTTAAAGTTAATTAATGGATCTAAATTTGTAAAACTATCCCAGCTATAAAACTGACTGTTAAACAATCTACTATTATTGTTTGCTAAACCACCTGCTACATTAATTGAATTTAATATGCCAGGGTAACTGATAAAATCTGTTGCTGTATTGGTACCTGGTTTTGTAAATACAACACCTGGGTCTAATTGATAATTTGTACGTGTAGCATCTGGTTCTGTTACATAATAATCGTTAGCATTTACGCCATAGCCAAAACGACTACCTACATAACCTTGCAATTGTTGTAAATCTGGTGCGTTGACTAATTGGTCAAGTGTTGCACTCAAAAACTGTTGGTTAGTGGGTGTTTGAAATATCTCGGGCAGAAAATCTAATGTTCTTATTCTTGTCGCCATGTATGTATTTAACCTATAACGCTATCTGCAATTCCGCCGGTGTTAATGCAGGTATCACAACAATATTATTTGCGGTAGCTGCATTAACGAATATCTCATACGGCGCACATTGAATTTCATATAATGAGCCAAATGGTTGATTTGGATCATTAGCAACCAATACTGCTGAACTTACATATTCACCTACGTTTGTATGTAAGTACGCAGCTAATTCAGAGAAATAAAATGTATCACCGAAGTTCCAATTATTTATGTCAAAATAATCATTCATTGCTGAAAGTACTGAACTAATAATTTCACTATTACTTGCATTTACACCAGCAACAGGAACTATTTTAATAGTGGCTTGAAGAGCAGGATCAGCCTTAGGTCCAAACAATGGTTTGAATACTACGCTATTAGGTATTAAACTATCACTGACCATTTTATAATCTTGTAATTGTCCATAATCTTGATTTAATTCATCAATAGTTGGCATGTTTGGTTTAGGTATTGTACCAGTTGTGTCTTGAATATAATTTTGATATTGTGTGTAATAACTTTGTGTAACGATATACAAATCAATAATATTTGTTGTAGTTGGATCAATGCGTGTAGTATTATTACTATTGTGACGGTATTGGAAACTTAATCCTTGTCTACCTGTTTTAATAGAATATTGTGGTTGAACTACCAATACATAATCTGGGGTTGTTACACTTGGATTTTGTACAGTGGTGTAAAATACATTATCACTGTAAGCATAGAACAATTGACCCAATGGATAATCATATTTTACTAATTCAATTTGTGTAACTGTTGGAAGATTCATATAAGCTACATCAGTTGAAGGAATAATTTGATATCTTGTTAAGTTTAAAGCATCTGTAATTTTTTCAAAGAATACATAAATGCCTGTGTTCGTAGAACCTTGTACGTAACCTGTAACAAAATTAAAGAAGTCAGGATTTAAAATAAGTTGTTTGTCATTGACATCAGTTGCGCTAACTTCAACTTGGAAATCGTCTGTGTAACCATCTGGTTCAACTGTTTGTCCAACAATGTTAACCTTTACGGGTACACTCAATGGATATGACGAATTAGGTAATGTGTTTACTGGTAAAATGTTAATAAAGTCTTGTAATATTTTTCCAGAGAATGGGTCATAAACAATTGTGCCACTTGGTGGTGCAAAACGTGTATCTGCTGCACTACCAAAATAGTATGTTAATTGATTATAAGTTATTGTATAGATATTTGCACCTGTTGTGCCTGTTGCTGAAAAATTCACAAACGCATTAGGATCACCATAGTAACTTATTGACCAACGTTCTTGGTTAATAGGAATAGCATTGTTAAACACAAGACTAAAACTTAATTGTAATTGTAATTTAATTGTAGCTTCTTGTATAACGTCTGTTGGTAGTGAATTACCAAAAGTAGGAATAACAGTTGTTAATATAGCGTTGCTTGGTACATAGCCATTTAATACTACAGGACCTGTTCCATTACTAAAGCTGCCTAAGCCATTATTACTTCCGTCTCCGATTACGTTTAGTACAGTTGTCCAAAATCCTGTTATGTCAGTTGGTCCTGGAATGCCTGCAACCAATCTGTTATTGCCATCAAAATAATAACCAGTTGGTGCTGTGAAATATAACAGTGCACCTTGTGTTATATATTGTAAATTAGTTGTCGAATATGTACCTAATTGTACAGGAATGTTTTGATCGCCTGATACATAATAGAAATATCCTGATTCGCTACTAGCATCAACTGAACTTGTTTGCCATAATATTGTACCAGGTGTAGTTGTTGCATTAATAGGGTATCTAGGATAATATTGTACATAATATTGATTTGCATTGTTACTTGCCAATGCTGCTGACAATGTAGATGTTAAAAATACTAAAATATCACTATTACTATTAATAGTTAATGTTAAGAATCCTGGAGTATTGTCTTGATATAATGCACCGTCATTACCAAAACTATTGGTACTTGAATACTTTCCTGTGCTGTCAAGTAAGTCAATATTTTTACTGATGCCAATACTACTACGATTGATTGCTTGTGACTTAATAATTGAACTATAGTATGAATATGGGAAATTATTATAGTCTTGACCGTTTACCATACGATTTTGTGTATAGTAACCAGCTGGTGCACGTTGTTTAATGTCTGCTATTGTTTCACGTGCTTGTGCGTTTGATACAGTTTCTTGTAATTCCAATGTAACTGTTAATGTTTCTGTTGTTCCTAAACGTGTAACATATGAAAATGCAATTGTAATACCTTGCATATCACTAGGATAAATTGTATATGTTAACGCATTACCTGCACGAACATATGCTAAGAAGTTTCCTACTGGTATTTCTGAAAATACACCGTCACCAAATACATAACTTACTGTATCGTTAAATCCTGAAGTTACTGAGAAAATTGCTCTTTGTGAGCCTTCTGCTACTGATTGCAGATATGCATTAGCATAAACATTTTCTACTTGTTTCCAAAGTGCTGGACTAGCATTATTTGTAGTTAATTGATATAACCAAGTGTCAGTGTTGTTAACACCTTGAATATTACCAATATTAATAACTTGGTTAGCAATTTGTTGTGCCAAGTTAAATGTATAACTTTGAAGTGTGCCTTGTTTAAAGTAAAAGAACCAACCTGTGTTTGGACTACCATATCCTAATTGGTCATTGCGATATAAAATATTAAATTTACCACTTGGTGCAGGTGGTATTTCATATAGATAATCTTCACCCACACTAGTCATACTTGTTAATTCAAAAGCAGATGACTGTCCGTTAATTGTAGCATTGAACGGAACAATTGGTAAGCTAAGTGGTGGAATATTAATAGAATATTCACTTGTTGTAGTTCCTAAAATATCTTGACTGTTGCCAGGACGTCCTACAAATTGTGAGTTTATCAATGTAGCATTGATAATTGTGTTAAATTGATCTTGCCAACTTGGGTTAGCAGGATCATTCCATAAAATAGGTACATTACTTAGATTTAATCCATTGATATCAGTAATGTTTTGTGTTGTTTGTATACTGATTACTTTTAAATAACCTTGACCAGCTAAGTTACGTTGTGGGGTATAGCTAACCAAATTAGCTAATTTGACTACGCTGTCTCTACGTTCTGCCGTGTCAATAAAGTTTTCACGTGCGTTTAAGTCGTTGCGAAATGCTAGACCCTGACCCATGAACGCCATAACGTCAAGCAATGCGATAAACTCACTGCTTTCAATATAGTCATTGAATGTTTCTGGGTAATATATTTGTAGATAGTCTATGAAACTTTTACGTAATGTTTCATAGTTATAGCTGGTGAAATCTGCACCGGCGTAGGTTTGGTATATTTGTTGCCAATAATTTATACCAAAAAGATTACTTTGTCTATTACTTGTTACAGCCATAATTATTACCGTTTGTATTATTTATCAATACAAAAAATGCTACTTTTAAAGGTTATTGAAGTACTGCTGTATTGTTGGCTGGATTAAAGAAAACACTGATTACGGCAGGGTTATTAAAGGGATTTACTGCTACTTGAAGTTGTAAAAGTATTCCATTTTCTTGAGGATACACTTGAATTGAACCTAATTGAAGTCTAGGATCAAGACCTACTATTCTTTTTAATTCATCTTCTAATTGAAACTGTGTATCTGCTGTATTTGGCTCAAAAATAAATGACCAAAGTGTTGTACCATATTGAGGTTGACCTACTTTTTGTCCTAAAGGTATATTGATAGCATTTAAAAAGTCTCTGATAACTAATTGCTCATCTACTGATTTAAATTTGTCGCCATAACTTACTGGATTGGTTATGCCGTTAGAACCGTTTCTAGCAGGACCATTTGAGTTGGTGCTTCTAGGTTGATTAGCTTGTAATGATGAATATCCAATATATGTAGGCATAAAAATATTTATCTCCCTAATGATCTGAAATTTACCATAAAGTCAAACTTCCATCTGTTGAAGTATAACCAAGATCCTTTTGATATTGTATAAATGTAGGATCGCTGCTAGCAGCAATCCATGCTTGCTTTGCAGACTCTATTCCAGGATCTCCTTGTGGAAGTGTTTGTTTTGCATTTTGATATGCATCAATTGCAGGTTGAAGTGTATTTTTTATATAATTGTCTATATAATTTTGTTTATCTTGTGCGACCTTTTGGGCTTGCTTTTGTGCATCTGCTGCCGCAGTAGCTTGAGGTGATATTATTCCTAAGAAGTTTGGAGCTGGAATCTTAGGATTACCTAAAACGTTAGTAATTCCTGCTGTAATTTCACTACGATTAGTAGTATTAACACCCACAGTTGGCAATTTAACTGGGCTTGCGCCACCTGATGCTAGTGATGATATAGAACCTTGCAATTGTGATAATGCCCCTGATGATAATCCTAATCCAGCTAATGCTGTTAAACTGCCACCTGCTTGATTAATTACGCTTGAAACGCTTGGTAATCCTTTAGATAATGATGCTACACCACCTGCTAAACTACTACCTAAACTACTAGCACTTGGAACAATATTGTTCAATGCGCTGCTTGATGCGTTTTGAGCCAAACTAGTTACTGAACTTAATCCAGGAACTGACGAAACTGAACTGCCTGTTTTGTTTACTACAGATGCAATTGTATTTGTACCACCTGGTAATAAACTTACACCGCTAGCTGTTGCTGATACAGTATTTTGTAATGCTCCTGCACCTGCTGATTGAGCAGCTTGTTGTAAGCCTGATGCTGTAGTTGATAATGACGATGTGCTTGCAAATCCACCAACAGTAGGAAGTGTGTTTGTGTTTGATACACTTGAAACTAATGATGCTGCCCCTGAACTTGTCAATGCTTTAATTCCATTTACTGCATTTGTAACAACTGAACTTGGTAAACTGCTTTTTATAGTTGTTAATGAAGCACCTACTGCGGCTAAAGGAGATTTAGTTCCCAAACCACCAATTGTGCTTCCTATAGCACTACCTATAACACTGCCAAGTGCTCCTTGTGCGGCCGCACTTACTGATCCGCCCGATACTGAAGCAGCAGCGGTTTTAATTGCGGCTGCTTTAGCTAATGTTGTAAGATTTTGAGGTACTCCGGCTTTCATAGCAACAAAACTACTTGCAATAGCTTTAAACGCTGATGCTGATGCACCTTGAGTAGACAGTGACAAGTTTGACAAGCTTGGAATTTTAGCTAATGCGCTAACTGATGATGTTATAGAACTTAAACTTGACACAGATACACCAGACAATCCTGCTGCAAAGTTACCTTTGCTAATCGCAGATAATGCAGAACTGCTAGCTCCTGATATAGCCTTAGTAGCAGAACTTACTGCTCCCCCTGCTAGTGAATTAATAGAACCTGATCCAGTTGCTGTTATTGATCCTGCTGCGCTGCCCAATCCATTAGTTATACCAGTTACATTTGGTATTTGACTGCTTGATACGCCACCTGCAAAACTTGATACTGCTCCTGCAGCGGTAGTAGTTGCTGCTCCACCTACAGATGCCAAAGCAGTTGATGGTGAGGCTAAACCTAATCCTGATGGTGCGGTAGTGGCGACAGATCCTGTTGCTGATGCTAATGCAGGAGTCACACTGTTTACTGAATTTACCGCACTGATTGTTTGAGGTACACCTACAGTTGCGCCAGATAGTACTAATCCAGAAATTTGTGTTGAGTGTTCTGCGCCAGTAATTACACCTGCATTAGTCAACTGTGTTTGTGATTGTTGTAGTGTTGTTACAGCTACATTTGCTTGAGCATTAGGATTATTTACAAATGCATTTAAGCTGTTTATACCATTTGAGTTTGTAAACAGATTTGGAGGCATAGCTGCTTGTACACTTGACCCACTTGCTACTGCTGAATTTACTAATGATGCTGAACCTGGTTTTAACACGCCTGCTGATTCCATTTGAGTTGGTGTTAAACCATATTGTCCAACAACAGCTACAGGTGTGCCTGTACTGTCAGGTGCGATTGCTGTACCTGTTGTTGCGGCAGCTGCCGTGCTAGGATTGCTTGCTACTGTTTGTTGCATTGTACCCAACAACGCTGCTGTAGCAGGTTTGTCAATTGAAGTACTAACAGCAGGTACTGGAGGTTGTGCAGCTATTGTTGCCGCAGTTACTGGACTTGTTGCTGCATTATTAGTTACAGGTGCGCCACTTGTATCAGTTGATGATCCTGCTTGTCCTGGATTACCATTTGCTCCTGCTGCCCCGCCTGTTCCTGCGTTAGTGTCAGTGGCTGATGGGCTACTATTTGAAGCGTCTGGGCTACCACTATCTGTACCTGTTCCACTAGATGCTGCAATTTGATTTGTATTAGCAACTGCGGGTGACGGTTCTGCTGGTAATTGTGTTGACGCACTTAAGTCTACTTCTACGTCTACACCTTGACCTGCGTTAGCCCATGGTATATGAGCCGGTGCACGACTTACAATTGTTAGTAGTTTTGCCGGTGCAGCAATAAATCCTTTTGTAGCATCGTGTAATGTATCAGTTTGTGCTACTAATGGTATATTAGATACGGCCTGCGGAGTAGTACCAGTTTGTCCTGTGTTTAAGTTTACTTTACTACCATTTATATAAGCAATTGCACCTGACGCCAATGATGCGTCGCCACCCGAGGCTAAACTCAATGCACCACCTGCCAATACGGTAAATTTGCCGCCTGCGCTAAATGTATAATCACTGCCAACACGTTGATTATATGTTGTTTCAGAATTTAAATTCATTGTATTGGCTTGGATGTTTAAATTTTTTGCTGCGTTGATATTGATATTATTATCTGCGTGTAAATTTAAATCACCTTGTGTTCTTACATTAAACGAGTTAGTTGAATAGATATCAACTGTACCTTCTTTACCTAATTCAATATATGATTGACCATTTGCGTGAAGTATAAGCAATGTTTGCCCATCGTCACTCATAGTAATCTGATGTCCACCTGCTGATCTAATTCTTACTAATTGGTCTCTGCCTATTAGATCACCGTCATCCATAACAATAGAGTGACCACCTCTGCGTGATATAACTTGTAATTGTTGACCTTGTGCGTTATCTAAATTACTTGCAATAGTTGTGTCATCAAAACCACCTTGATATATTGGTCTACCCGGAGTACTTACGCCCCAACCCACTCTACTAGGAGTTTCACGTTGTGCGCTACTTGATATAGGTCCGCGAATAGGATCACGCAACGTACCCTGTTGCATCATTATAGCAGCACTATAACTATGTACTGGTTTTGGTGCTGTCAAATAATCAGCACTATCTGATATACCTGAATTATTAGAGTTTATGTTAGTTACAGGAAGTCTAGTTGCGCCACCATAACTTTGTGCTTCGCCATCGTTAGGAACAATATTATCAACTGCACCAATAGCAGGTACCATTTGTAATGCATCGGGGTTAGGTACTGCACCTATATAAAAACCATAGTTAGGATCACCATTTACGAATACACATATTACTGTAGTGCCAATGTCAGGTGGTGCAAACCACATACCATACGAACTTGGATTTCCTACATATGATCCATATCCTGTATTGCCTGCATCACCTGCAACACTACCAAAATATGGACTTAAAAATGAAACAGTACTCCAGCTATCAGGATTATCAGGTGGTTGTGAGTTCATGCCTGAAACATACACACGTATTCTGCCTGATCTTGTTGGATCGATGTTATCTTTAACAACACCAAACACAGGCACAGACATTACTGCTGCTTTACCACCTGCATCTATTGTAGTTAATTTATCTACCTTACCGGGTTTGAATACATCTTCTGCCATTTATAATATCCTTAAATTATCCGTATGTTCCTGCACCGGGAGATGAATCATCATCTTGTACTGGTTGAGATTGCGGGCCTGTTGGGGCGGCTTTCTGTGCTTTGCTTGCGGCATACTCTGCTTTAATTTGCGCATCATAAGCTGCTGAATTTTTTGCCTGTGCTGCTACTATATTAGGCGGGTCCTTTAATCCGTTATTTGGTGAACTTGAACTGTTACCTTTAGTTGGACCTGATTGGCTAGCAGAACTAGAAGGATCAGAGTTTCTATTATTGTCTGCTGTGTTGGCTGCATTAGTTATAGGCCATGTTGCCCCGTTTAGTTCTAATGTTTGTGTAAATTTTCCATTTCTAAATTCACTGTTAACTTGTTGAACCCAAAATGGAATTCCTTTTACTTTTGCGGCAACATCTTTTGGTAGTTCTCCAAAATATATACTGTTGTTTAAATCTAATAAACCAGTTGTATTATTATAATCTATTGCTTCTACAAGATTAACTTCAACAAATACTTGACCACTACCTGGATTTATTGTTCTACCATCACTACCGTAATACTTATTATATACAGTTGATATAGGTGGTGTTACTACCACTAACCAGTCTGGATCACCTATCATATTCAATTTAACTTCATTGTATGCACCTGGATCTCCTAAAAAGCTACGATAACTATTAGGAGATTCCATATTTGTTCCTATGCCACCTTGAGGGTTTTGTCCTGTTCGTTTAGCAGGTGCTACAGGTGCGTTATTACCTTTAGAAGCTGATGATGTTTGCCCTGGCGGTAAACCCGCTACTGATTGAAAGTATAAATTATTGAATTGAAAGCTAAGACTTAATACTTCAGTATTTTGACCAGTGAACCAATAGTTATATAATTTATAAGCGCCAGGATAATCGCTAGTATTATTAGTGCCAGCAGTAGGAGCTTGTACAGCAGGGGTTTCATACTTTTGAATTACATATGTTATAACATATACCCAATCGCCTCTAATACTATCCCATTGCGGATGTTCTAATCTAGGATTAATATTGTACCATGCTATCTTTAATGGATTAGGATTAGTTGTTGCTGGCTGTGAACCATTACTATTTGGGTCTACTGATGAATCTTGTACCACTTTTAATGCTTTTAATATGTACTCACTTTGTGCTATAATTTGACTAGTAGCTGCTGCTATGTTTTGTCCAGCAGCAATAGATATTGTTCTTTGAGTATAATTAGGTAATGCTTTTTGCGCTGTGGCATCATTGATGTCACTAGGTTTTTTAATATTTGCATTAGGTAATCTTGATTTATCTAACTGTGAAGGGCTTACAATCAATGCCTTTTTAATGTCAGTATTTGCATCGCCTAGATATTCTATTTTATATGTGTTTGCAAGTTTTGCTGATTTATTAGCAACTAAATTTTTATCAATATCATTTAATTGCTTAATAACACTTTGTAATGCATCGTCTACAGTTCCGCCCTGAATATCAATTTTAGTTTCTAATGTACCTCTTTTGGTACCCATTGCTTCACCTGCTGATAACACAGTTCCTGCAATGTTATAAGTTACTGGTCTACCATCTAACTTAAATGATAAATCATTTATTCTAAAATCATAATATTGTTGAAACAATCCATTTGGAGTACCATTAGCATCTAATACACCATTACCGAATTTTTCTTGACCAGTAGCTACTGTACCGTCTAAGTTCCAACCTAAAAATTTTATTCCTAATATAAACAAGCCTCTTAATGGGCTTTCTGGTTTATCTTTATTAGAATCTCCTGAAGCAGGTGTAGTTGGATCTGCATATATTGCGTTTACAGCATTAGTTAAATTAGTAATAAAACTAAAACCATATGGTTCAATGATTTCAAATGTTAAGTCTTGTGTGTAAGTATCTCCGCCTGTTTCTTTAGGCGATATTAATGTTGTAAATTTAACATTATCAATATAATAATCTAATTCAAATCCAGTTGCTCTTGGCACAGTTGAGTTGTTGATGCCACCACTTTGACATATTAAATATACACCTTTGTTAGGTTGCCCAGGCTGTGCAGTTGCAAATGCAGTGATATCTGTTCTTCCCGCTTTAACCCATGCATCATATGCTGATGGAGTACATACATACAAACTTATAATATAATTATAACTTGCTAATACAGATAATGGATTAGATAGTCTAGCTCCAGGGGCTGCAGGTCCTCCACCAGTGCTACCAGTGTCGCCTGGTCTTCCTCCAGGATTATTAGCATCATTTGATGTTGAACTACCCGCTGAAGGGGGCTGTGGTCCAGCACTTGAACTATCAGGTGATGTGGCGTTTGCTGCGCCTGTAGCAGGATTGGCATTAGTTGTGTTTACGTTTTGCGGTGCTTGCTGACCTTGTGCAGGATTGTTTTTGGGCGTTGAGTCATCGTCCCCACTACCACTAATTGTTGGGACGTTGTTTTGTGTTGTTTGTATACCCGGTGTAACTGTTTGATTAGGTGTATTAATAGCAGGTGTTGGCTGAGGTCCAAGTTGAGGATTAGCTTGATCTGTAGTTGTAGTTGTTACTGTGCTATTTTGTCCTGGAGTCACAGTTGTTGTTATAGTACCATCAGAATTTTGTTTTCGTACTGTAGAACCGCCACCTGTGGTAGTAGTAGTGGTTACTGATATGTTACCTGTTGTTTGGGCAGTGGTAGTATCTGTGTTAACAGGAGGTGTTGCTGGATCAACGTTAGGTGTATTTTCTAAGTTTCCTACATCACTTTGTTGGTTAAAGATTGTGTGTACTGCAGTATCAATAGCATATGCTGTAGTTTCATCAGTTACTACACCTTTATTAACCAAATCATTTAATTGATTGACTACATCTTGTGGGGTACCAACATAATTGATATTTAAAGCAGGGTATGATGCTGTAGTTGTATATGTTCCCGTAGAAGTATCAAGTGATGTTGTAACTGTAATAGCTGTACCATTTGCAACCGGTATAGCTGTTGTCATCGGGTTAGTTATTCTAGTCACTTATTAAATCCCTAGGCTTTGTTTAAGTGTGTCCAACAATGGTACATAAATTCCCAAACCAGCAACAAAGTTAAAATAAGGATCTGCGCCTAATCTATTTGGATTTCTTTGTGCGAATACCCACCATAAACGTGCATCACTATATAAGTCATATGCTAATAAGTCAGGTCTATATTGATAGACTAAAGGTATAACATAATAAACGTCAGAACTTAGACTTGGGATAGGACGATACGTCATAACGTCTAAAAATTTATTATTAAACACATCAGTGTTGTAATATGAACTAGTAGGAGGGTATATTGATTGATTTGCCATTACCAGAATCCTTGACCTGTTTTAGGTGCGTATAATGCGCCAGAAGCATATCCACCACCAGACTTGTTTGGACCAAGACTGAATTTATTACTTACATCGTTTCGTGTAACGATTGGATATCCTGCGATTTGTATTGACATCATTGTTGGTACATAAGTTGGTTGTGTTGTTCCTAATTCTGAAATCCCAAAATTAACAGGTTGTACCCCTCCACCTGTTGCAATATTTTGTCCATTACTGGTAAGTCTTTGCGAAGATGTGTTTTGAGTACTGTTTTTGGAAGTATTGTTATTATTTCCTACACCTGGTTGAGTTGTCAGAGTTCCCGCTCTTATATAGTCCACATCAGTAGGTAGCGAATAAGTAAAATTGCTAATTACTAAAGGATGATTATTAAATTGAAATGTACCTAAACCATAAAGATAACACAACGGTGGTGGAGTTCCAGGTTTAGGATTTTGATCTTGTCCATAAAACATTTTTGTAACCGATCTAAAAAAATGTATTACTGCTAATAGATATAGCGCTTCACTTGTATCCTGTGCTGTAAATGTGCAATTTATTGAAATTTGATCTACTGCGCTATTTTGATATTGATATACAGTATAATTGCTATGAACAGGCTTAAATGTTTCATAGTTTGCCGCATATGTAATTTGAATATCCGGTGTATAAGGAAATATTACACCGTTTGTAGCAGCCAATGGTCCCAATATACCTGGGTTTGGGGCTTGATATAAGTATCCGCAATTTGGTGCTAACGCTAATCTAACTCTCCAATCTTGCAATTGCTGCATATTGCTTGCAGCTTGTGCGTTTGCTTGATTTTTTGCATTAGCTGTAGCGCCTTGATTAGTATTTGAACTACCACCTGTTGGGCTACTGTCCGTTCCATCTCCCGAACCTGATTTTGGTGCAACCTGTTGAAGTAATTGATTTGCTTGACTGTTAACCTTACCAATTACTGATTCTATAAATGCATTAAAGGTTGGATATTTGGGATTTTCTAATGATTTTAGTTTACTAATAATTTGATCAGGAGTACCTGAAATTGTTCCGCCTGGGTTAGTACTTGATGTAGTTACTACACCCGTAGCAGGATCTACCGTGCTACTAACGTTCCATGGTGTACCCACAGGAGTACCATCTGCCTTTAATGCCTGTACATCATCACTTAATGTATTTGTACCGCCAGCTGTTGCGGCTGCTGTATCTTGTGTAGGACTAACTGGATTAGGTGTTGTGCCCGATATCGGTGTGTTAGGGGCTACCACTGGTTGTAATGGATCTTCGTCTGTTGTCACATCTGGTGGACTTGTTCCAGACTCTGGGATAACCTGTGATGTAACTACTACCGGTTCTAAATTATCAGATGATGCAGGGACGTCACTTGGTGTTGTGCCTGTATCAGGTGTTATAGTTGGTGTTGTAGTAATTGGTGTTGTAGTTGTTGAAGCAACAGTAGAAGCATTTGAGCCCGATGCAGGTGCGGCATTTGCACCAGAATCTGTTGTTGCGGTTGACTGTGCTGTATTTGCGGTTGGGTTGGTTACTGGAGAAACTGGGGTAGCGGTTGATGATTCTGCCCCGGCTGCTGCTGTAGCGTTTGCTTGATCAATTGATTGCTTGCCGGCTGTTTGTATAGCATCCTTTACACCAGATGGTAAAAGTTTAAAATTATATCCTTGAGAGCTTAACTGGGGTATTATATCCTGGTATCCAATACTTCCTTGACCTGTTACAGTATAATTAACACCGGTATTGCTAGTTAATGTATAGGTAGTGACGGATGTGGTAGTGTCGGTAGTTGCCGAAACTGTCCATCCTGATGATACTGCGAAAGCTGTAGAAGATCCTGTTGCCATAAATTAATTTCTCACTTTCCAAACATAAATATAGTGTCTGTGTATATTTATCGTTAAAAAAATCACCAATTTAATCAATAACTTATTGACATTAGTTGATAGGTCGTGTAACATTGTTTTATAAATTCAATAAGGAAGATATGTCAGTCGCAAAAAAACCAGTCAATTATCTAAACAATAAAGATATTTTAAAAGAAATTCACGCTAGCAAAACATCATATTGCTACTTTACCAAACAAGAATACAATGTCTATGATATGATTATAGACACGCCCAATACCGATTTAGAGTCTGCTCTTAAGTATATGTGCAAACCCAGTAGAATCAAAGAAGCCAAAGAACTTAGGGCTGCTAGACTATCAATTGGGTTAGAAGAAAAATTAACATATAAAGATATTCCAACTACAGATTTAGTATTCAGAGTTATGACTTGGGATCATATTCCGGTCAGTGCTAAACAACCAAGAAAAGTAGTTAAAAAGAAAACAGCAAAAGATATTATCGATTTTGATGATAATGACAGTGAAGAAAACTTATTTGCTGATTTAGAAGATACCACTACCAAAGATGAAGTAGATGACATGGTACATGTCAAAGTAAACTTCCCACCCTTTCAACACTTTAAGATTGATGAAAATGGTGAACCATACTGTGTTGGTAAAAGTCATTGGAAAGGTGGAATCAAAACTGGCGAGTTTAGTAAGGATCATGGCAAAATCACAGATAAGTTAGCACGTATGTATATGATGTTATGTGAAAAATATGCCATGAAGTTTAACTGGCGCGGTTACACATATAATGACGAAATGCGCGGTAGCGCAATATTACAATTAACATATGTTGGATTGCGATTTAATGAAGCAAAAAGTTCTAACCCATTCGCATATTACACAGCAGCCATTACCAATAGTTTCTGTCGTGTATTGAATACCGAAAAACGTAATCAAAACATTCGTGACGATATTCTAGAAATGAATAATTTAACACCAAGTTATACACGCCAAATGCGTGATATGAAAATGTCAAGTGATGATGTTTAACCTTAACACTTGATCTTAACTAATTGAAGGTATTATAATTATCTGATGGCAAATTTATTTAAAAAAGCAGCTTTCTTTACCGATATTCACTTTGGTTTAAAAAGCAATTCAATACAACACAATAATGATTGCAGTGACTTTGTTGACTGGTTTATTTCCAAAGCCAAAGAAGAAGGTTGCGAAACATGTTTCTTTTTAGGTGATTACAATCATCATCGTGCTAGTATTAACATACAGACATTGCAATATGGTTTAAAAGCATTAGAAAAACTTAGTGCTAGCTTTGACCATGTTTATTTCATTCCCGGCAATCATGATCTATACTATAGAGACAAACGTGATATACATAGTGTTGAGTGGGCTAAACATTTACCTAACATTACTATTGTAAATGATTTTTTCAATGAGGGCGATGTAACTATTGCGCCTTGGTTAGTTGGGGAAGATTATAAAAAGTTAAGAAAGTTAGAAAACAAATATTTGTTTGGGCATTTTGAGTTGCCTAATTTCTACATGAATGCTATGGTAGAAATGCCCGATCACGGTGAAATTAACGCTGATCAATTGAAAAACTTTGAAAAAGTATTCAGTGGGCATTTTCACAAGCGACAAAGTAAGAAAAATGTTTGGTACATTGGCAATGCTTTCCCACATAGCTATGCCGATGCAGGTGATGATCAAAGAGGTATGATGATACTAGAGTGGGGTAGTGATCCTGAGTTTTATCCCTGGCCTAATCAACCTGTGTTTCGTGTCTACAAGTTAAGTGATATATTAGAAAACCCAGATGGATTATTGTTACCCCGCTCTAGTATCAGAGTACATTTAGATTATGAAATTACCTATGAAGAAGCTAACTTTTTAAGAGAAAAATTTATTCCAGAACATCAATTACGTGAAATGGTATTAATTCCAATCAAATCAGAACAACATGCACAAGATTTAGCTCCAGGTGAGTTGAAATTTGAAAGTGTAGATAAGATAATATTAGATCAAATTAGTAATATAGAAAGCAAAGAATTTGATGTTAAATTATTATTAGAAATTTATAATAATCTATGAAGCCAAGACAATATAGGGATTTAGAGTCGTTGATTAAAATCAATAAACATTTGGGTATTGCATTAACTGAAATAACAAAAGTGCATCCTTATGTTGGTAGTTTAAGAGAACAGAGAACACTTATTAGCGCCAAATTAAAAATAGAAGGAATAATTGAAAGAACATTAAAAGCTGAAAATTTAGCCAAAAGTGATTTTTTCAGAACACTAAAACGATGATTATACTAAAAAATATTACATTAAGAAATTTCCTTTCAATAGGAAATGTTACACAAGCAGTAAACTTTGATACCAAAGAACTAACACTTATTCTAGGAGAAAATTTAGACTTAGGTGGTGATGGCGCAAGAAACGGTACAGGTAAAACAACTCTTATTCAAGGGTTGAGTTATGCATTGTTTGGCACACCAATCAATAGTATTCGCAAAGATAATTTAATCAACCGCACAAATAGTAAAGCCATGTTAGTGACATTGGAATTCAGTGCAAATGGTATTGAATATAAAATTGAACGCGGACGTAAACCAAACATATTAAAATTTCATGTAAACAATAATTTACAAGAAATTACAGATGATGCGCAAGGTGAAAACAGAGAAACACAAGATCATATCGAAAAAGCAATTGGTATGACACTTGATATGTTTAAACACACTGTTGCTCTTAATACATATAGTGAACCATTTTTAGCTATGAAAGCTAATGATCAGCGCAATGTTATTGAACAATTGCTTGGCATTACCTTGTTAAGTGAAAAGGCTGATCTATTAAAAGATAAAATTAAAAGAACCAAAGATGATATTCAACAAGAAGAAATGAATATCAAGGCTATTGAAGAAGCAAACAAACGTGTACAAGAACAAATTGATGCTACTAAACGCAGAAGTGCGTTATGGCAAAAGAAACACAATGAAGATTTAGCTAAACTTGCATTGGTATATGATGATTTAAATAAAATCAATATTGATGATGAGTTACAAGCACATAAAGATTTGGCTGATTATAACGAAAAACAAAAGAAAATTAATGATTTAAAGAAATTAATTACACGTTGTGAAACAGATCAGACCAAAGAAGTTAAATCTATTGCCAAACTATCAAAAGAAATTGAAGATTTAAAAAATCACACATGTTATGCTTGTGGGCAAGAGTTCCATGATGAAAAACATAATGATGTTTTGTCTGAAAAAGAAAAAGCATTGGAAGAAGCGTTAGCACAAGCTGAAACAACCAAAACTCAATTAACAGAACATAACACTACATTAGAAAACTTGGGTGTGTTAGGTCGTATACCTAAAACTCATTATGATACTGAGGCTGAGGCAGTAATGCACAGCAGTCAAATCAGTAACATATTAAAACAAATTGAAACTAAAAGTGAAGAAACTGATCCATATATTGAACAAATCAGTGAAATGGAAAGTCAGGCATTACAAACAGTTAGTTTTGATATTATTAATAAGTTATCTAAATTATTAGAACATCAAACACTGATTTTAAATTTATTAACCAATAAAGATAGTTTTGTTCGTAAAAAGATTATTGATCAAAACCTTAGTTATTTAAATGCAAGATTAACTCATTACTTAGATAAAATAGGATTGCCTCATCAAGTAGTGTTCCAAAACGATTTGCAAGTTGAAATTACAGAATTAGGTCGTGAACTTGACTTTGACAACTTAAGTCGTGGTGAACGCAATCGTTTAATTTTAGGTTTATCATTTGCGTTTAGAGATGTTTGGGAAAACTTATACTTCCCAATCAATACATTATTCATTGACGAATTAATTGACAGCGGTCTTGATACTATAGGCGTTGAAAATAGCATGGCTATATTAAAAGATATGAGTCGCAGACGCAGTAAGAGTATTTGGCTAGTCAGTCACAGAGAAGAACTAGCAGGTCGTGTACCAAGTGTATTAAAAGTTGTAAAAGAAAATGGATTTACAACATATAGTTCATCTAGGGAGTTTGTATAAAATTTTTTTGACATAAAATTTTAACATAATTAGTATCATGCCAAGTCCAAGTAAAGCAAAAGGTTCAGGGTTCGAAAGAGAAGTCGCAAGATTTCTATCAGACCTTTATGGAGAATCTTTTATTCGTGTACCTAATTCAGGCGCCTATATAGGCGGTAAAAATAAAGAAAGAAAACAAGTACTACACGAAGGACAAGTGCGTAGCTTTAAGGGAGATATTATCCCCGGTCAAAGCTTTTCAAAATTGAATACAGAGTGCAAAAGCTATGCTGATTTCCCATTTCATCTAGTACTAGCAGGAGAATGCAAAGTTCTTGATGGCTGGTTAGATCAAATGATGGAAGTAGCAGAACCAGATGATCTTAACGTACTTTTCATGAAATTCAATCGTAAAGGACGTTTTGTAGTAGTACAGAGTAAATATACTTGGGTCACAGACCACTTTTTATATTATACTAGTGCTAAACATAAAGATTGGATTATTTTAGAATTTGACAATTTTTTTAAGTTTAACAAAGATATTTTTGCAGCATATTCAGGCGCAACAGACACCACGTCAACTAACTCACCGTACTTAACAGTCAGTACAAATTCACAACAATTAGTCTGATCAGGGAAGCCTGATCCTCCTTGAGCAAGCCTGGGAAGCCAGTCGCCTGCGGATTCTGGAGAGAGCGTGTTAATTAGTTAACACGGAACACCGACAGGGCAATCGTTAGGTTAAGCGAACCCTGAATAAGTCTATAGATATTATGTTTTGATGCTATAGAATATGCGTTGCTGAGGTCAACTCAACTACAATCCCATTAAACTTTACAGAGCAACCGGTAGCGTATAACAGCATAGACGGCTAGTTATACGGGGAATAAACATCATGCGAGGGGCAAGCAGTCTTTTTTTGTGGTAGTGCTGTATAGCACTACCATGGCTCAAAGCAGCAGTAGTATCCCATAGAATAAAAATAGATACCGAATGAACGAAGTGAATGAGGTATCAGTTGTACGTAGTACAACTCTAAAAGAACGGCATTTGAGATTTCTTGGTAGTTTCCAAATTATCTTCAATGATTTTATTAATAGATTCTCTTTCTGGTGTGGACATATTTAAAATATCTATATAGGACACACCGCCACGCATATACCAAGCCATAACTAATGCGTTATGTTTAATGCTATTAACTTCTTTTTCGTATCCGTCTATAAGCTTCTTAATAGCCTCTGGGGCCATATTAAGAAGCCTTAACCGAAAAAATCGGTAATGTTCAACGTAAATTTAGTTTCGTATGGGTGTTGACAGTTTACGCAAGTGATAGGTAGTGGGGGACTTTCTGATTTTTCTTTTAACTCAGTTACATAGTCTCTGATTTTGGCAAAAGCATTTTTATCACAATTCTTTAAGTATTCTGAAAAATATTCTTTTTCTTTTACCACTCCAACTGGAGTTTTAATATATTCTATTGATCCAGCAATTAGTTCCATACTTAATTCTGTAACTTTTTTAACAGCTTCTTGATTTTTTCTAGCAGCTTCTTCAGCAGAATCATTACTATTAGCAGTTAATTTTTGTTGTATATTAAACTGTGTCATAGAAACATCATTCATTTCTTTGAAAGTTAATGGTCTAAATTTAAAATATAATTCGTCAATGTTTAATTCAACAGAATAATCTCCTGATTTTAACCCCATTAGCATAGCAGTTAAATTTACTCCATATTTCCCCGTTTCTTTACATGCAGGACATTCACTTTCCATTTCTATTTCACTACCCTGTGAAGCAGATTTAATAGCAACAAATAAAGCCTCTAGATCAATACTAGACACAGCCCAAGGGTTTTTAATATTAGGCACACAGCTTTTAATTAATTCTACTACTGCGGTTCCGTTAAACAATGCATCAGGGGTTCTAACTGTGATTTCGTCAATTGCAGTCATTGGAAATACAGGTAAATCTCCTGTTTCAGTCATTTCTATGTCTCCCTGTGCATATCCTTGCCCATTGCTAGGTAGTTTAATATAAAGTGCAGGTCTTCTAAAATACTGTTTAAGAGGGTTTGAACTCATACATTGTTCCTTGTGTTATAAATGAGTAGTTTTTTGGTAACTAAATACTTAATATATTTAGTGGGTAAAAAAGTGGACGAAAATAATCAAGAAAACATAGAAGCCAAACAAAGAGAAACTGACGCTGCAAATAAACTTGCTGATGCGTTGATTAAAAAGTTAATACCTTCTATTGACCAAACCACCAAAGCAGAAAAAGCTGAAGCTGAAGCCTTAGAGGCGCGTAAAAAAGCACTTCAGGAAAACATTGATTATTTAAAGAAACAATCTGAGGCACTTAACACTCTTGCAAGTGGAACAGTAAACGCAACCAAAACTTTAACTTCTACATTAGACAATTCTGCAAGAACATTAACAAAATGGAACGGTGCTTTAGACGCTGCTGGCGATGCGGCTATGGCATTGGGCAAACAATTTGGTCCATTAGGTGTAGCCGTAGGTGCAACAGTAGGCATATTTACTAAGTTAGCAACATCACTTGTTGAATTCAAACAAAGACAACTTGACGCATATGATAGTATTGCTAAAATGGGTTCTGGTGCTAGTATTACCACACAGGAACTTACAGAATTAGGTCATAAGTCAGGTTACACAGTTGCACAATTAGGCGAATTTACTAAAACTCTTAGCACATTAGGTCCAAGACTTACGCAATTGGGCGGTTCGGTAGATGGTGGTATTAGAGCATTTGCTAAACTTACAGACTCAACAAATAAAGAACAACAAGAAGCCGTTGACAAATATAGAAGATTGGGATTCAACCAAGCTGAATACAATCAAATGCAAGCGGATCTTATTGATACTCTGGGTAAAACTGGACATTCATTAGAATCTATTACTAAAGGTGCAGCAGATCCCGTTAAAGCATTAAGAGATGCATCAAATTCATACTTAGATAATTTAATACAGCTTGCCAATATGACAGGTAAGTCAGTAGAAGAACAAAGAAAATCAATGGAAGCTTCTGCTGCTAACGCATCTTTACAATTATATTTTGCAGGTCAAGACAAAAAAGCACGTGACTTAGAAGCACAAGCTCAGGCTACTACAAATCAAGCTGAAAAAGAAAGATTGATGTCGCAAGCCAAAGCAATACGTGATCATGACGATGCTTTAACTGGTGCAATTTCTGTAGTAAAAGATAAAATCAATCCTCAACAATTGGCTGCACTACAAAGAGGCTTGGCTTCAGGACAACTTTTTGGTGCTGGTGCAGCACAACTAAGATTGCAAATACCTGGTATAGATAAAATGGTTGCTGATGTTAGATCAGGCAACATGACTCAAGCACAGTTTTTAGAACAGTTCACAAACAATCAACGAGAATTTTTCTCATCAAAAACAGGACAGGCATTAATATCTGCTAGTGAAGGAACACAAGCACAATATGGTATTGATGCTGCTGGACAGGTAGTAGCACAAGCTATTGCAAATAGTCCAGAAGTAGTTAAGAAACAACAAGAAGAAGCAGCCAAGAAACGTGCGCAAGGTGGTACAGCCAATATAGGCACGGGTAAGGCTGATAAAGACAGAGATCCGTTATTACAATCAGCAGTTAATTTACAAAACGCTTCATTAAAATTAGGAACTTTTTTAGATCAACACAGATTAGTAATTTATGCTTTAACTGCTGCTATAGCCGGTCTTGCACTAGCAGTAGCTGCTAGTAGATTAAAAGGAGCCAACGCATTACAAGATGTATTGGGTAATTTAGGTAAACTAGGCAAAGGTGGCGGTGGCGGAGCCGCTGCAGAGGGTGCAGAAGCTTTAGGTGGAGCTGCCAAAGCAGCGGAAGGCGCAGAAGCCTTAGGTGGCGCAGCCAAAGCGGCAGAAGGCTTAGGTGGTGCAGCTACAGCAGCAGAAGGATTGGGTGCAGCGGGAATTGGTGCTAAAGCTGCAGGAATGTTTGGAAAATTAGGTCGTTTTGGTGGTTTATTAAAAGGAGCAGGAAGATTAGCAGGAAAAGCTGCATTACCATTAGCATTGCTTACTTCTGCATATGAGGGATATGAAGGCGCCACACACGCTGAAGATATAATGGGCTTGAAAAAAGGGGAAACTGCTACTACGGGTCAAAAATTTGCAGCCGGTGCAGGTTCTATAATAAGTGGTTTAACGTTTGGATTAGCTGATACTAAGTCTGTAAGTAAAGGTCTTTATAATTTCTTTGGTGGTAACAACGCCGTTACTGGTGCAAAACCAGAAGGTACGTCTACAACAGCAAATAAACTATCTGAAATGATTGCCACCATGAATGTTAATACTATGAATGTATCTACCTTAAATCTTGAAGGTGTAAAATCAGAAGGTTCTACAGCAAAAGCAGAACCTGGTCAAGGTGTACAGGCTGCATCTATGTTAACTACATTGCAAAAGTTAACTGAAAGTATATCTAAATTATCAGATGATTTAGAACAAGATACAACACTAGAAGGTGATTATGATTTAAATCCAAATGTTGCTCCACCTGTAATGCCTAACATGCCTGGAGTTGGTAGGGGTATTAACGGGTTTGGTCCTTCTGGAGGTATGATTCCTCGAGGTTTCCCCGGAACACCTGTAATGCCTAACATGCCTGGAGTTGGTAGGGGTATTAACGGGTTTGGTCCTTCTGGAGGTATGATTCCTCGAGGTTTCCCCGGAACACCTACAATTCCTTATGCGCCACCTGGATCACCAGCAGCAGATCCGTCAGGTAGAAATCAAACTGGTACAGAAGCAGGAGTTAAACCTAACGTATTAAGTAAAAAGCAACAATTAGAAAACGTATTAGGTAAAAAATTAATTGTTACAAGTGGCGTTAGACCTGGTGTAGCAAATCACGGTGATGGCTCTGCTATTGACTTAGGTCTTGCTTCTAACAATTTAAGTGATGCTGAAAGAAATACGTTATTTTCAACTGCAATAGGTTTAGGATTTACAGGATTAGGTGCGGAATTTAGAGCACCAGGTGGACCACACATACACTTAGATACTTCACATAATCAATTGGTGGGTTGGGGTAGTGATTATACATATCGCAGTTTACCAAATGACAGCCCATATCTTTCAAAATTAATCAATGAAAAACGTAACGGTGGCGGTAATCTACCAAAAATGGCAATGGGCGGTATCACCAATGGTGTAAGTATTGCAGGTGAGGCAGGTCGTGAAGCTATCGTACCATTACCAGGCGGTAGAGCAATACCAGTTGAATTTAAACACCCTGCAGCGGCTGCAAGCGAATCTATACCAAAAATAACAGGTAATATGACTGCTTCACCTGATATGAGCAAAGTTATACAAGAACTTGTCAACACAAATAAAGATTTGGTAAACACTATGGGAACTAAATTAGATAGAATAATTGATCATTTAGATAAGAGCAACACATTACAAGGTAAATTAGTAAAGTACGCACACTAAACTAATAGACTAAATACTTCAATGGCATACAAAAAGAAATTTTTAAACAAATCGGGTGTATCAAGCCCTATCTCTGGTATTAATAGTAATACCGGCGCATGGAATAGTTCGCCAGGACAAAATGGCTCAAGTACTGGTGGATGGAATAACACAGAGTTTGGTTATAAGAATTATATGAGTAGACTTCCTGAAGTCTATACAGGACATCCTAATCGTATTGAACGTTATAACCAATATGAAATGATGGACGTTGATGCTGAAATTAATGCGTGTTTAGATATTTTAGCAGAATTTAGTACACAGAAAAACGAACATAATAAAACACCATTTAACATTGAATTTAAAGATGAGCCAACTAATCATGAAGTTGAATTGTTGAAAACACAATTACAACAATGGTGCAAATTAAACGAATTTGACACTAGAGTATTCAAAATTTTCCGTAACGTTGTTAAATACGGAGATCAAGTCTTTGTTCGTGACCCAGAAAACTTTAAGTTATATTGGGTCGATATGGTTAAAGTTATTAAAGTTATTGTTAACGAAAGTGAAGGTAAAAAGCCTGAACAGTATGTAATCAAAGACCTCAACATCAACTTACAAGATTTAACAGTAGCACAAAAAACAAACACAGACTTTGCTGCAAACCCAGCAACAGGCTTAGGTGGCAGTGGTGGCGGTACAAACACACCATATACTGTTCCAGCTATGCCATATAATACAAGTGGTAGCCGTTTTACATTGGGTCAAAGTGAAAGTTCAATTGACGCAAAACATATTGTACACTTAAGTTTAACAGAAGGTCTTGACAGATTCTGGCCATTTGGTCAAAGTATTTTAGAAAACATTTTTAAAGTCTACAAACAGAAAGAATTACTTGAAGACGCGGTTCTTATCTATCGTGTACAACGTGCTCCAGAACGTAGAGTATTTAAAATTGATGTAGGTAACATGCCAAGTCACATGGCCATGGCATTCGTAGAACGTGTTAAAAACGAAATTCACCAAAGACGTATTCCAAGTCTTTATGGTGGTCCAAGTATTGTTGACGCAAGCTATAATCCATTAAGTATGAACGAAGATTACTTCTTTCCTGTTACAAGTGACGGTAAAGGAAGCAGTGTTGAGTTATTAGCAGGTGGTCAAAATCTTGGTGAAATCGATGACTTAAAATACTTTAATAATAGATTAGCACGTGGCTTACGTGTTCCAAGTAGTTATTTACCAACAGGCCCAGATGACAATACTACCCCAATGAACGATGGTCGTGTTGGCACAGCAATGATTCAAGAATTTCGTTTCAATCAATATTGTGAACGTTTACAGAATTACATGGCTCTTAAATTAGACGAAGAATTTAAACTATTCTTACGTTGGAGAGGCTTTAATATTGATAGCGGTTTATTTCAACTTACATTTAATCCACCACAAAACTTTGCTAGCTATCGTCAATCAGAAATGGACACTGCTCGTGTAAACACATTTACAGCAGTTGAACAATATCCTTATATTAGTAAACGTTTTGCAATGGAAAGATTTTTAGGCTTGACTGAAGAAGAAATTGCCAAAAATGAAAAATTATGGCGTGAAGAAAATCAGAAAGATGTTATTGATGAGCCTAAAGGTAGTGACCTTAGAAGCATTGGTGTCAGTGTAGGCGACTTAGAATCTGATCAAAAAACAGCAGATGAAATGAATGCGCCACCTGAAGAAGGACTAGGCCCAGAAAATGTCGCAGGTCCAGTAAGCGCAGCTCCAGCAGGACAAGCCGGTGCAGCAGCAGGCGCAGCAGGCGCACCCGCAGCAGGTGGATTAGCAACACCTGGCGCAATTGGATAATAGATAAATAGTTGTATGAAACTCACAGAAATGTTTGACCCACCAGTTGCAGGATATCAGGATACCAATGCTGATAACAGCAAACCTGTATGGAGAACATCACGTAAAACCAAATTAACACTTAAACAAATACGTAAACTACGTAGAATGTTAGATGTTCGCAACTACGAAAAGAAACAATATCTAACAAAAGTTCGCGCACAATACGGCGCAAAACCAGCTGAAGGTGCTGGTGCTCCCACATTATAATAGCACTTATCTCCTAAAAACGTAAAAAATAGTACTATATTGAGTACTTTTTTGTGCTACTCGCTAAATAACTTTACAAAGCCATTTGTAAACAACTCAGGAGAATTATAATGGACAATAAAAAATTTGAACAACTCATTGATCTTATTATCAATGAAAATGAAGAAAAAGCAAGTGAATTATTTCACGAAATCGTTGTAGAAAAGTCACGCCAAATCTATGAATCAATCATGGACGAAGAAATGATGAGTATGGAAGAAGGCATGGACGAAGGCATGGACGAAGGCGGCATGGGCGGTCAAGTAGGCGATTTACTTGACGAAATTAATGCTGAAGAATCAGGCATGACCGAAGGTGAAGAAGAAAGTGCAGTATTCGACTTATCTGGCGACGAACAGGGCGACATGAGCGATGAAGAATCAGCACATCACGATATTGAAGATCGTGTAGTTCGCG
>Ga0208388_1000011_pt1 | contig 67521 bp, 101 predicted proteins | sample CryBogCBH18Jul07_FD_185511 | JGI IMG/M metagenome (GOLD analysis project Ga0208388, IMG submission 185511) | Freshwater microbial communities from Crystal Bog, Wisconsin, USA - CBH18Jul07 (SPAdes) (version 2) | ecosystem: Environmental > Aquatic > Freshwater > Lake | place: Crystal Bog...
TATCAGGCCGGCACAACCGCTACTGATGCAATTGGTTACGTTGTAGATGATCCACAAGCAGTATTCCAAGCAGTTGTATTAGGTCAAGGTTCTAACAGCTCTACCATTCAGTACATTAACCCAGCTTTCGTTGGTTCTAATGCTTACTACCTTGGTAATGCTAATAGCAACACTGGCTCAACAACTACTGGTGATTCATCTGCTGGTATCGCTATTGCTACTACCGCTATTGGTACTGGCGTAGCTAGCCCATTAACTACAACCGCTCCATTCCGTATTGTCCAACTTGTTACAGCATCTGCTGTCACTGTTACCGGCACTGGCACAACCAGCTCCACAACTTTGACTTTATCTGCTGCTGTTACCGGTTTACAAGCAGGTATGGTAGTAGCTGGTCCTGGCATTAACGCTGGTTCCAATACTTGGGTTACATCCGTAAACGGCACTACAGTTACTTTGAGCCAAGCAGTTACAACAGCTCAATCTACTGCAGCGCAGTTCTCATTCACTGGCTACCCAGAAGCATTAGTAACATGGAACTTCGGTTACCATAGCTACTTCAATGCCACTGGCGTTTAATTAGGAGCTAAATAATGGCTATTTCACGCGCACAACTACTGAAAGAGTTGCTCCCAGGCTTGAACGCTTTGTTCGGACTTGAGTATGCTCGCTACGGTGAAGAACACAAAGAGATCTATGAAACTGAGACCTCTGAGCGTTCTTTTGAAGAAGAAACAAAACTGTCCGGCTTTAGCGCTGCACCAGTCAAGAACGAAGGCCAAGCCATCGCTTACGACAACGCGCAAGAAGCATGGACTGCACGTTACAACCACGAAACTATTGCTCTTGGCTTTAGCTTGACAGAAGAGGCAATCGAGGACAACCTCTATGATTCTTTATCTGCTCGCTACACCAAAGGCTTAGCTCGTGCTATGGCTTACACCAAACAGGTTAAAGCTGCTGCAGTTTTGAACAACGGTTTTAACAGCCAAGTTACCTACGGTGACGGCCAGCCTTTGTTCTCTACCGCACATCCTTTGATTTCTGGCGGTGTTAACGCCAACACTCCATCTACTCCTGCTGACTTGAATGAAACCGCGTTGGAAAATGCTGTTATTCAAATCGCTGCTTGGACTGATGAGCGTGGTCTGTTGATCGCTGCTAAACCTAAGAAGTTAGTTGTTCCACCTGCACTCCAGTTCGTTGCAACTCGTTTGCTCGACACTGAACTCCGTGTTGGTACTAACAACAACGACATCAATGCAATTAAGAACAACGGTTCTGTTCCAGAAGGTTACACAATTAACCACTTCTTGACCGCAACCAATGCATGGTTCTTGACCACTGATGTTCCAAACGGTTTGAAGCACTTTGTTCGTATCCCATTGCAGAACAGCATGGACGGCGACTTTGATACTGGTAACGTACGTTACAAGTCTCGTGAGCGTTATTCCTTCGGTGTTTCTGACCCATTGGGAATCTACGGTTCTTACTAAGAACTACCCCCTCAACGGTTTTTGACTGTTGATGTAACCCCCGGCTCAAAAGGCTCGGGGGTTTTTTATTTATAAATCCAGAATATTTGGTATTCGTCAAATACAGGTTGCATACCTAAACTAGCTAAATAATCTAGCACCATCCAACCTTTACCTACTCTAGTATTACCTATTTTCCAGTTATCATCTACGCCAATTAAAGCACCGGGTTTTAGGCTAGGCATAATTGCTTCTAACTCTTTAAGATGATGTGTAGCACTTTCTACTTGTAGTTGTTCAGTCCAGTCAAAACTATCTAGGTATAAAAAATCAATCTTTACTTTATCATGTTGCAAATCAGTATTAAGCATTTTTAAAAAATCAACGCTATCCGATTGAACAATCTTGGTTCTAGGACAAACCATGTGACTAAGGGCAAACTGTACGCTTACGGGCGAGATGTCTACAGCTGCTAAGTATCCGCCATACTCATTTATGTATTTGTCAAATAACAAAGTACTTAAGCCATCACCTTCATAGTTATTCTCTTGCCTAGCGCAGCCTGTCTCTGCAATAAATGGGTTACGGATATCTTTAAGGTAATTAAAAATAAAGTCAAACCCAGTTGCTCGTTTGCCTAGTTGGTCACGCACATCTCCATAAAATTTCATTTCAATACTCCTTTTAGATATTCTTTAGTTGCAGCCAAAGCTGGTTCATACTCATTTGCTAAAATATGAAACCGATACTGACCCATAGTGCCATCTTTTATATAAGGATCGACAAAATATTGGTCTCTAAATCCGTCTTCATGGTCACCGATCCAAACAAAAGTTGGGATACCCTGCATAACACTTAGAGTTTTAAAACAACTATCGCTTCCTACTAAAGCATTACACTGCGACACATATGAAAAACTTTTAGCAATATCTAAAAAACAAACAAACTTAATTCGGTCAGACTGTTTAATTTTGGTTGCCATTAAGTCATCAGGTAATCCAAATAAAATAATGTTGTAGTCTTTTGCTAGTTCTTCTACGATTGGTATCGGTAAATTTTTAGGCTGTAGGTTTAGTTTCTTAAGCCAAAACTGCGCAATTTTACTGGCGTGAAGGTGTATACCAACTACTGGCCTTTCGTCAGTAAATAAAGGTTTAGCGGGCGGAAAAGGATTTTTATCAAAGTACCTAATCCGTGGGCAAGGTAATCCTTTTTGTTTTAACCGTCCAACAGCTAAGGGTTTTTCTTCTTCCGTTGCGTAATATTCAATTTGAATAGGTTTTATTTTTAATGCTTTACATAACTCTTTAGCACCTTTAAAGTGGCACAAAAGTATGTACTTGTTTTCTGGATATACTTGAACAAAAGGCAAGAACTGTAAAAAGTCTCCTAAACCACCTTCAAGAATATATGGCAAGTTATTTGGATTTTGCATCTAAGTCCTTTTTAATGTCAGCAACTACGTTGTCCCAGTTGTTAAATTTTTCTTGGCGGTAAATGGTAAAGCTTGGATACCAAGGCGTATCTTTACGGTCTTCTAACCAACGCCAGCAAGTGTCAAACCGATTTAACATCCATACAGGCTTACCCATAGCGCCCGCTACGTGCGCAGTAGAAGTATCCACACTAATGACTAGGTCCAGATTTTCAATAATAGCCGCTGTGTCTGAGAAGTCTTTAACCTCACTCATCAGATCAACCATAGGAAAAGGCAACTCTTTAGCGCCAAACTGTAAGTTAAAAAACTCTACGTTAGGGTTATATATTTCTGCAATCTTTTCCGGTTTAATATTGCGCCTTTCGTTAACTGCCCATATCTCAGGCTGGTCTGCACGAAAGCCTCCTGACCATACTAACCCTACTCTTAGTCGGGTCTTTGGCCCCATTTTTCTTGAAAATTCTTGAACTTTTTTAGGATCTGCAAAGAAGTATCTGTGATACGGAATATTGTCTACCCTAGTTTTAAATATGTAGGGTAAGCTCATCATGGGGCATTGATAGTCATACTCTGGAATAAACTTAGGATCGGTGTTAATCATGTCTATTTCTGGCATAGAACTGACTAACTTTACTATTTCTGGCTTAACCCCCACAATTACTCTAGCCCCCATAGCCTTTAGTTGCTTGGCATAACGAATGAATTGAATAGTATCTCCAAGCCCTTGTTCGTGGATTATGTATATAGTCTTACCTTTTAAGTCCTCACCTTGCCACATGTTAGGTAAGTTTGTAGGGCGGTATTTATTTTTAAACCGTTCTTCGTGCCCGACCCAGCCTTTTTCTAAGTCGCCCTTTAAAAGATGTACAAACCCAATGTTAAATTTAGAATCAGTCTGGTCTGGGTTAAGCTCTATAGATTTATTAAAAGCCGCTATGGACTCGTCTAAGCGCATTAAAACATGTAGGGCAAACCCCATGTTGTTATATATAACGTAGTTATTAGGCTCAATTTTAGCCCCCTCTTTACAAGCTTCTAAAGCGCCTTCAAAATCCTGCACAGACTGATAACAAAGCCCCATGTTATTCCAAGCATGGAAGTATTTAGGGTTAATTTTCAAAGACTTTTTATACCATTTAATGGCTTCATGGTATTGGTTTGTTTCTTTGTAACAGTTGGCTTTGTTGTAATGAGCCTCTAAAAACCGTGGGTTTAGCTTAATTGCGGCATCATAATCGTCCATAGCCAGCTCAAATTGCTTCATTTGCTGGTAAATATTAGCCCGATTATTGTAAATTGCAGGGTCTTTTTTAACACTTAAAGCTTCATTAAATAGGCCTAATGCATCTATTTGGCGCCCGTTTTCGCTAAGAATGATACCCTTTAATATCAAGGCATCAAATTGTTTTGGAACAGTAGTTAGTATTTTGTCACACTCAACTAACGCTGCTTGTATGTGTCCTTGGTTTTTTAGCGCTAAAGCTCGGTTGTAAAGGACTTGAACCTGATTCGTGAGGTTTTTGTTCATTTGTCCGATTGTATATAAAAGACTTCCCAAAAACAATTTTGTGTGTAAAATAACAACATCTGGGTGATTAACTATTCCACCACTGCCCCAGCAGACAATGCAATGATCGGGATAGTAACTTTTGCATAAGGAGTCCATTATGGGACGTAGTACATTTGAAGGTCCAGTTCTATCTGGCGATAATCGTTTTGGCCCACAACGTGACGTTGGCCCAGTCTTGTTAGCTCAACAAGCATTTTTAGATTTTTCTGTAACAACACCAAACACTGCTAACTATGGTGGTGGTTCTGGCGTATTTGTTACTTCTGGAAACATCCCCAATAATGCAGCTACTATTTGGACTGCACAGAATGGTTCTTACAGCACTAACGGCCCTACTGTTGCTTCAGCCCCAACTGCTGATACTTCAGGCACAATTTATCGTGGTGTATCATTCTTGATCCCACAAGGCTCAAACATTACTGACGTTATTGTTGATGTTGGTACATTGCCAGTTGGCGGTGGCGTGACAGCAACTTCTATTCAGCCATATGTTTCTAATGCATTTGCAACCTCTACTGGTGTATATGCAACTATGTCTGCTATCACTTCAGCAACTCGTGGAACTGCAACTTTTGTAGGCACACAGTTGGATTATGCATTTGGTACTTTGCAAGATGTTCAGAATATTCAACCCGGTCAACAACCTTCATGGTTTAGCCAAGTTGTTGTTACTTTGAAAATTACTGCAGGTTCAATTACAGCGCCAACATCAGGTCAAATTGCAGTTACATTAAAGTATGCTCAACAAGACATGAACATTGGTAATGCGACAACCTACCCATACGGTAACTTTGACTAATTAATCGAATAAATGGGGCGCACAGCTGAAGGTCGTTGCGCTTAAACGAGTGTCCTTAACACCGCCCCTTTTTACAACTTTAGGAGATTAATATGGCACAAAGCCCAAGTGGAATACCGAGCACTAATAATTCGGTAATGTCAATTACCCGTTCGGGTAGAACCGAGCCTTTTGATTTACAAGTAGCCCGTGGTCAAATTACTGGTCATCAAACTGTAAGTCTTTTTGCTTATCAAGCATCTGTTGGTACAGCTACCAATATTGCTATTTGGGAAAATGCAGCTGTTTATGTATACCCAACAACGGCTTCAACCTTGCTTATTTCAAGTAATAACACTGCCGACGTTGCCCCAGCTGCTGTTTTTATTAGCGGTTTAGATGCAAACTTTAACCCTATTTCAGAAACTGTTGTTTTAAACGGCACTGCAACTTCTACAACTATTGGTAGTTACTTACGTGTAAATTCGCTAAGTATGGTTGGTGTTGCTTCCGGTCAAACATCTAATGCTGGTATTATTACTGCTAAACAAAGTACTAATACTCTGGCGCAAATTAACGCTGGTATTGGTAAATCACAAAGCACAGTTTATACAGTCCCAGCCGGCTACACTTTTTATTTAGATTGGGTAGAGGCTAATACTGGTAATAGCTATACTGGTTCTACTATCGTAACTTATAAAGTACAAGCTAAAAATAATATTAATGGCGTAACTTTGAACGTGTTGCAACAACCATTTGTATCTATTTACACAGCAAGTCGTGTAGCAGATCCGTTTGCGTATACCGAAAAAACAGACATTCAATGGCAGTTATACACAAGCACTGGAACTGTTCCAGTAGGTATTATTGTGACTGGTAAATTAATTTCTAACGGAAGCTAACATGGCAACTAAGAAAAAAGGCCCATCACTTGCAGTTGGTAGAGGTGAGAAGCTTCCAGTATCTAAAGGTGCTGGTCTTACTGCCAAAGGTCGTGCAAAATATAATCGGGAAACGGGGTCGCATTTAAAGGCTCCGCAACCTGAAGGTGGCGCACGTAAGAAGTCTTTTTGTGCAAGAATGTCTGGAATGCCGGGTCCTATGAAAGACGAAAAAGGTCGTCCGACTCGTAAGGCAGCTAGCTTAAAACGATGGAAATGTTAAGATGCAACTAGATGATCAAACTAAGTCAGAGTTAATGGAGCTGCTAAAAACAGCAGTTGCAGAAGCAGTAGAACACCACCCTTTATCCGATGAAGAAATTCAATGGGTTAGAATGGCAATTAAAGCAGAAGCTGAACGTGCTGCACTACGTAAAGCTATAATTGAAAAAACTTTAACTGGTTTAGTTTGGATGGCAGTAGTTGGCGTAGCTACTTTGCTTTGGTCTGGATTTAAGGATTATTTAAAATAATGCCAAGCGTAAGCAAAAAACAACATAACTTAATGGAAGCCGTAGCACACAATAAGGCTTTTGCTAAGAAGGTAGGAATTAAACAATCAGTCGGTAAAGAGTTTGCCAAGGCTGATAAAGGTAAGAAATTTGGTCTAGGTGGTGGTGTTGGTGTTACTCGAGGCGGCAAGAACCAAATTAACCGCCAAGAAACAAGGTTTGGTAGTATTCTAGGGCAGCAAAAGAATGCACCAGATGTTAATTTAAACAAATACGTCGGTAAAAAAACTGGCGGAAAGGTGAAGAAAAAATGATGGCAACTAAGAAATTTTCTCAAAAAGAGACTATGGGTAGCGAAACTATGGGCAAAGTTAAAACTGGCGCTCCTAGTATTGATGGTATCGCTGAGCGTGGTAAAACTAAGACCAAGTACCCAAAGATGAGTGGTAACACCATCGGTAACGGTCCACTAGTTAACTGCAAATAATCATGACCCCAGAACAGCAAAAGAAGTATTACGCTGATAACGCAGCAAAGGGTAAAGCTGCTGAAGCTAAACAGGACTACGAGGTTTTTGGATCTCGTGGTGATGCTGCTCGTAAGGGCATGGAAGAAGGTCGTATGGACGCAATGGGCAATGCCTATAAGAAAGGTGGTAAAACTATGGAACACAAGCACAATGTAGAACACGTTAAGCATCACTATGGCAAAGGCCATGATCACATGCATGAGCAAGAGAAAGTTTCTAAGATGTACGGTGAAACTCCTCACAAAATGCACCACGATCATGTAAAAGCCATGTGTGGTGGCGGAATGTCTAAGGCTAAGTAATGCGAGCTTCTCGTGGGATGGGCGATATTAACCCATCTAAGATGCCAAAGGCTAAAACTATTGTTCGGAAAGACAATCCGAACGATGTCACTATGTATAAAAAAGGTGGCAAAGTTAAAGGCTATGACGCTGGTGGAGCAACTATAGGTGACCCAGTACTTAATTACCAAGACCAAACAGCGCTAATGCAACAAGAAACAAAAGGCTCTAAAAAAGGTGGTAAGGTTGGGCTTTATGCCAATATTCATGCAAAGCAGGCACGTATTAAAGCTGGCTCTGGTGAAAAAATGCGTAAAGTTGGATCTAAAGGCGCACCTACAAAAGAAGACTTTATCAAGTCTGCTAAAACAGCAAGGAAAAAATAATGGCTACTAAAAATTGGATTAAAGATGCTATTAAAAAACCCGGTGCGTTGCGTTCTCAATTAGGCGCTAAACCCGGTAAACCTATTCCGGCAGCCAAATTAGCTGCAGCTGCAAAGAAACCCGGCAAGGTGGGTAAGCGGGCTAGGCTGGCGGAAACCCTGAAAGGGCTAAAGAAATGAAAAAACATATTAAAAAAGCTTTACAGTGGGCACTAAGTAAGTTTGAACCAGATCCAGCTGAAATAGCGGCTTGGCCTTTTCCTGTTCCAAGCGAGGACTTTGAGCCACGCCCAAAGAAGAAAGCCCCTTCGTTAAAGAAAGCCACCACACGGACGGTTGCTAAAAAAACTGTTGCTAAAAAGAAAGCTAAGTAATGGCTACTTCAGGAACTACATCGTTCAATTTAGACATGGGCGACCTCATTGAGGAAGCTTTTGAGCGTTGTGGTTCACAGTCCCGTTCTGGTTACGATTTTAGAACGGCACAGCGTAGTTTTAATATGCTCACTATTGAGTGGGCGAATCGTGGCATAAATCTTTGGACTATTGAGCAGGGGCAAATTCCTATCAATATCAATGCAGGTCAGATTAGCTATCCAATTCCTGTAGATACAATCGATTTATACGACCACGTTATTCGTCAAGGTTCAGGACAAAATCAAATTGATATTAACATCACCCGTATTTCTGCAGATGATTACCTTGATTTACCAACTAAAAATGCTTATGGACGTCCTATTCAAGTTTGGATTGACCGCCAATCAGGAAACGTTGACTCGACACCAGTGACCACCGTAGCAAGCGGATACCCTATAGCGTCTACGGATACAACTATTAACGTAACGTCAACTGCCAATATGCGTAGCCAAGGCTATATTAATATTGACGGCGAAACTATTCTGTACCAAAACTTAGGCACTGCTGTAAATGGGCAGGCTAATCAGCTTTTAAATTGCTACCGTGGGATGAACGGCACTACCGCTGCGTCTCATTCAGCTGGGGCTTTGGTATATAACAACTACCTACCCAATATCAATATTTGGCCTACAGGGGTTCCGGGAACTCAGTATCAGTTTATTTACTGGCGTATGCGTCGCATACAGGACTCTGGCACGGGAGTTAATACCGAGGATATCCCATTCCGGTTTATTCCTTGTATGGCTGCAGGATTAGCTTATTATTTAGCTATGAAATTACCTAATATTGATATGAACCGTATCCCTTTATTAAAAGCAGACTATGAGCAGCAGTTCCAATTAGCCGCCGACGAGGACAGGGAAAAAGCGTCTTGGCGTATGGTTCCACGTAATTTGTTTTACTCTAGGTAATTATGACCGCATCTAAGTTTGCTTCTGGCAAGCACTCGATAGCCGAATGTGACCGGTGTGGGCAAAGGTATAAGTTGCATCAGTTAAAAACTGAGATTATTAAGACACACCCATTTAACATTAAGGTTTGCCCTACTTGCTGGGATCCAGATCAACCACAGTTACAACTTGGTCTATACCCTGTAAATGACCCACAAGGAGTGCGTGACCCAAGACCGGATGTAAGCTATTATTCGTCAGGAAATACAGGGTTATATGTAAACCCTAACGCTAGTAACAGTGTAACTAATGCTGGGTATCCTAGCGATGGTAGTAGACAGACCCAGTGGGGTTGGAATCCTGTAGGCGGGGCACAGGGTTTTGCAGATGCATTTAGCCCCAATGATTTGAATTTAGCCATTACAATAGGCACAGTAACCGTAGTAACAACTTAAGGAGTAGTAACATGGCAAAGATGGAAAGCATGAAAGAAGATATCAAGCAAGATAAAGCTATCGTTAAGAAAGCATTTAAAATGCATGATGCTCAAGAGCATAAGGGCGGCAAAGGTACTAACTTAGACAAGCTCAAAAAAGGCGGCATGGCTAAAAAAATGGTTAATAAAATGGCTAAAGGCGGTGTAACTAGCGCCCAAGAAAAAGCTATGGGTCGTAATATGGCTCGTGCTATGAACCAGAAGTCAAGCTCAAGAGGTCGTTAATATGGCTAAAAACGTTAAACCGGCTAGCGAGTACGCTAAGCCACATAAAATGTCAGGAAAAGAAATTGGTACTTCTGATGTAGAGTTAGGTGTTTGCTATGCAACTGATCCTAATACTTTAAAAGCAGACGAAGTAACGCCGGGTGGCATGCCTGCTATGCGTGTTTCTATTGGTAATAATACTCGTGGTCCTAAGACTGATGGTATTGAAATGCGTGGCGCTGGCGCTGCAACTAAAGGTCGTATGTCTAGAGGTCCAATGGCATAATGAATTACGTACAGCTTCAGCAACTGATACAAGACTACGCCGAGAACACTGAGGCGTTATTTGTTAAGGACATTCCTCAGTTTGTCCAACAGGCTGAAACTCGTATATACAATTCAGTAAACGTACCATCACTGCGTAAGAACGTAGTTGGTACTATGACATCAGGTAACCAATATGTGGCTCTCCCTATTGACTGGCTGGCAAATTACTCTTTTGCAGTTATAGATCCAACTACGGGGATGTATAACTATCTGATTAATAAAGATGTTAACTTCATGCGCCAAGCGTATCCATACGCCGCCAATAACGGTGTTGCATACCAAGGAACGCCAACTGGAACTCCTAAATACTACGCTCTTTTTGGTTCCCAATATGGTAATGTCAATGAAATGACTATTATGGTTGCACCCGCACCCGACCAAGCTTACCCTATTGAGATGCATTATTACTACTACCCACCTACTATTGTGCAGGGTATTATTAATGGGTTTAGTTCAATTACTAATGCTGGATCGCTCTACACTCCCGGCGTATATCCAGAAGTACCCTTAACCGGTGGAAATGGCTCAAATGCTACAGCTACAATTACAGTAGGGTCTTCTGGCGCAGTAACCAATATTACTCTTAATGATGGCGGTGTCTTTTATGTTATGGGGGATACGCTTAGTTTTAGCTCTTCTTCTATTGGTTCAGGTACTGGTTCAGGATTTACTGTAAACGTTTCCAGCGTATCTAATACAACTGGAACTAGCTGGCTTGGCGATAATTATGACCCTGTGCTGTTCTATGGTGCTATGCGTGAAGCCCAGTTATTTATGAAGGGTGAAGCTGATATTGTTGGAAATTACGAGGCTAAATATCAAGAAGCCCTATTAGAGTTTAGACGCTTCTGTGACGGTCTTGATCGTGGTGATGCCTACAGAGATGGTCAAACCAAGCTTAATATTAATCTTAAAGGTAATGTGGTCTCATGATTACCCAAACATCCTGCACGATTTTTCAGCAAAATTTGCTAAATGGGAATGAAAATTTCACTACTGGCAACTATAAAATTGCTTTATATACTGGGCTAGCAAACTTAGGTCAGCAAACTACAGCTTATACAACTGTAAATGAAGTTGTTGGCACAGGATATACGGCTGGTGGGTTACCTTTGACTATTTCTGTACCACCCACTCAAAACAACCAATATAACATCACCTACGTATCTTTCCAAAATGCGGTTTGGAACCCAGCATCCTTTACCGCTAGGGGGGCATTAGTATACAATGCAACTACAGGTGCAGCGTGTTTTGTATTAAATTTTGGGTCAGACAAGACTTGTACAACTAGCTTTACCATACAATTTCCGGCAGCGAATTATTCGTCCGCAATTTTAACCCTCGGTACTACTAGTAGTAGTATCAACTATAGTAGTCCAGACTAGGAGTAATTATGCATAAAGAATTTACAGGATCTGGCGATTACGCTGTAGCGACACTACAAGCTAATGCTGCCAATTTAGAAAACGTAGCGGCTGATGGTTACTACCATGTAATTTGCCACGATAAAGACGGTAACGTTAAGTGGGAAGACAGTATTGAAAACCAAGTTGTTCAACAAGGCAAAATCCTTGCAATGAACAATACCTTCTTTAGCGCTACTGCTATCGTTGGTCCATACTTAGGATTGATCGGTACTTATACCGGATTTAGCCCTACAGACACTTGGGCATCACACTCTGACTGGACTGAGTTTACTGCTTATACCGTATCCGGTACAGCCCAACGTGGTACAGCCGTATTTACAACTGCAACTGGAAACAACGCAACTGCTGCTGGTACTAATATTGTTTCTAGCGCTGCTACTGCTGTAACGTATACGATTGCGGGCGCTGGTGGTACGGTAGCTGGTTGTTTCTTGTTGACTGGTACAGGTGCTACTGCAGCGTTTACTAATACTTCAAGTGGAACTTTATGGAGCGCTGGTGCGTTCTCTGTAGCTAAGACTACTACCGCTGGAGATACCGTCACTGTAACGTACACGACTACTGCAACAAGCTAAGGGGCTTAAATGACCTTCATCGTTGCAGATCGTGTCCAAGAAACTGGAACCGTTAGTACCGGTACTGGCTCAGTTAGTCTGGCTGGTGCGGTAAACGGCTATCAGTCTTTTGTTTCTGGCATTGGTAATAACAATACAACGTATTACACAATTTATGACCCTACTGCATTTACATGGGAAGTAGGCATTGGTACAGTTATTGCTGGAACTCCAAATGCTCTACAAAGAACTACGGTTTTATCTAATAGCGCTGGCACACAACCTTCTAAAGTTAGTTTTAGCACCTCAAATACTTTAACGGTTTTTGTTACCTACCCTGCAGAACAAGCTATTTATACAGGATCTAATGCGTCATTAAATACGGTAACTGCAACATCTACGGCGTTTCCTACGGCTACCGCTTCTTCTGGCGTTTATTCTTACGGAACTATCAATTATTCTGATACGGGTATTTGGGCTTCTTATTCAGCTAACGTCAATAGTTATGCTCAAGTTATTTACCAAAACACTAACAACGGCACAAGCGCATCAACTGATATTATTGTTAGCTCAAACGGTGGTACAGCTACTACCAACTACGGCGACTTTGGTATTAATAGCTCAACGTTTTCGGCATCAGGAAGCGTATTCAATTCACCCGGAGTAGTATATTTATATTCACAAAGCACAGACTTAGCAATTGGTACTAATACTTCTAATGCTATTCACTTTGTAATTAACAATTTAACTACTGATGCAATGACAATCAACGCTGCTAGTGCAGTGGCGTTTAACGGACAATATGGTTCGACTGGACAGGTTTTAACTTCGCAAGGTTCAAGCACACCCCCAGTTTGGGCTGCCGGCGCTTCTAATGACGTTGCGTACTTTTTATCATTTATGATGGGCTAACATGACTACTTATTCAAATACCTCGTATGCAGCAAAGAACGTAGGTACTGCGGCATCTACCGTAATTTCTAGCGTAACAGCAGGAACGATTGCGATTGCTAGTGCTTTAGTATCTAATACGACTTCTTCACCGATTACAACCTCTGTATACATTACTCGTAGTGCAGTAAACTACTATCTGGTATATCAAGCCACAGTTCCAGTCGGCGGTACTATAGAATGTATTCAAGGTAACAGAGTAGTTATGAATACCTCAGACTCGCTTAGTGTGCAAAATAGCGCCGCTAGTTCTGGGGATTGTTGGGTATCAGTCTTAACGGCACAATAATGGCATATCTCGGCAATTCGCTCTCCGTCCAGCAATACGCCCCACAAGTTGCTTATTTTTCAGGCAACGGCACAGCTACGTCATTTACCTTACCTAGCGCTGTAGTATCTGCGGCACAGATTATTGTTAGCGTCAATAACGTAGTTCAAAATCCACAGTACGCTTATACCGTATCCGGTACAACATTAACTTTTACATCAGCTCCTCCAGCTAACTCAACAACCCCTAATAACATTTGGGTTGAGTATACGAGTTTACAGACTAATTTAATCCAGCCAGCAGCGGGGACGGTAAATACAGCGCAGCTTGGAACAATTACAAATATACAAAGCGGTAACTCAGCTTTGTCTTTGCAGACAGGCTCTACTCCTACTACTGCTGTATATGTTGATACATCACAGAATGTGGGTATTGGTACTACAACTATTTCTGCACCAAATGGAAGGGTTTATAACCTTCAAATAGGAACAAACAATAGTGGTTCTTCATCAGAATTACTGTTAGGGCATCAGGGTGATGGGTTTTCTTTATTTACATCAGGCGGTAGCGGAGCTGGGGCATTAAGTTTTTCTCAAGGCACATCAGAAAAAATGCGCATTGATACTAGTGGTAATTTGTTGGTTGGAACTACAAGTGTGTTAGTTGCATCTAATCCAGCACCAGTATTAAATGTGGTAGGTGGTGGTTCTAATTATGCAACTATGTATCAAAGAAATACTGCTACTTCTGCTGGAAAGTTTTGGAGAAGTGGAGTTGATGCTGGAAATAGTTGGAACGTTTACAATCAATCAAACGTTGGTGTTTATGTGGCTGATGGAGCAACTTCTTGGTCAGCAACATCAGATGAAACAAAAAAAGAAAATTTAATTCCAATTTTCGATGCGTTAACTAAAGTTGTTTCTTTGCGTTCAGTAATTGGCAACTATATTGATGACCCTGAAAAAATAAATCATCCATTTTTAATTGCCCAAGATGTGCAAAAAGTATTACCTGAAGCAGTTAATGAAAAAGATGGTGTATTGGGACTTCAATATACCGACATTATTCCATTGTTGGTAGCTTCAATCAAAGAACTAAACGCTAAAGTAGATGCACAAGCAGCTACTATTACTGCATTACAAGCAAAGGTAGGTGTGTAATGTCAGTTAGCGTAATAGATGCAACTTCTACAGGGTCTACGGGTACTTTAATGGTTAGCGGTAATATGCCTACTTTTAGTGCATACAATACATCGTCACAATCTGTATCTAATAGCACCAATACTAAAGTTTTATTTCAAACAAAAGAATGGGATACCACTTCATCTTTTACAAGTAATACTACTTATACCCCTACTGTTGCTGGTTATTACCAATTAAATGCCAATATTTCTTTTACTGGATTTAGTGCTAATGCTGCTTATTTTCAATTTTATAAAAATGGTTCTGCATACAAAGTTGGCAACAGGATGCAAACAAGTGGTCAATATACATTTTTAACTGGTTCTTGTTTAGTATATCTAAATGGTTCTACAGACTATGTAGAAGTTTATGCTTTTCAAAATTCAGGTTCTTCTCAAAATATTGATTACGGCCCTGTAAATGAAACTTATTTTCAAGCTACTTTAGTGAGGGCAGCATAATGAGTTTATACGACAAAATTAAAACAATTTATCCCCAATTAACGGATAACGATTTTTTAACCACTATCCATTTGCAAAACGATAGCGACGGCAAAGGCGACTATATAGCCAAGTGGGAACACCCTACACTAGCTAAACCAACTGCGGAGCAATTAGCGTAATGCCATATATCGGTTCTTCACCTTATCAGGTAGCATTTTTAACAGATACGTTCAGTGGAACGGGAACAGCTACATCTTTTACAATGAGTGTAGCGCCAGCTAATACGGCATCTGTTCTCGTAGCAATATCTGGTGTAGTTCAAGACCCATCTACCTACTCAGTATCCGGTACAACCCTAACATTCTCGGCTGCGCCCCCAACTGGTACAGGAAATATCTCAGCCCGCTATCTTGGTATCCCTGCATCTGGCGTAACGACCACAGCATACCGCACCCAGACCGAATTTACTGCAACCGCAGGACAGACTACATTTACCCCACCAAGCTATACAGTAGGATTTATTAGTGTCTACCGCAATGGTGTTTTGCTAGGCTCTGCCGACTATACTGCGACTAACGGTACTACTGTGGTTTTGACTACTGGCGCAACTGCTGGCGACCTTATTACTACGCAGAGCTTTTATGTATCTTCAGTATTAAACGCTATCCCTGCAACGGCAAATTCTGTAGCCAATTCATATCTTAGCACAATTACTACTTTAAATACACCGGGTAGCAATACAGCCACATTCCCCAGCGCTACTGGCACAGTAATGGTTAGCGGTAATATGCCAGCGTTTAGTGCTTATTTAAGTTCAACACAAAGTATATCTAATAGCGTTTTTACTAAAGTGCAATGCAATACTAAAGAGTTTGATACAGCAAATTGCTATGACAACACCACTAATTATCGGTTTACTCCTAATGTGGCTGGTTATTATCAAGTAACAGGTAATATTTATTTTTATTCATCTTCTGGAAATGTGACTGTAGTTGTTGGAATTTACAAAAATGGTACAGGTTTTAAATACGGAAACTACAGTTATCCAGCAGCAGCACCAGCAACAACAATTACTAACGCTAGTGCTTTAATTTATATGAATGGCACAACGGATTATCTTGAATTATATGGATATTTAACTGCTGTATCTTTACCATCTTTTTATGGCAGTCAAACTCAAACATATTTTCAAGCAGCAATGGTGAGGACAGCATAATGTTATACGAAAAAATCATAGCTTTATATCCAAGTCTTACACAACAGGACTTTTTGACTGTAATTACATTACAGAATGATTCTAATGGTGCTGGCGACTATATTAAGTCATGGAATCACCCAACTCTTGCTAGACCTACGGAAGACCAACTTAAATGACAACATCAAATATCCTTTCTCAGCTAGGCTCACCCGGAGTTAGCACAGGGTTTAAGAACCGCATCATCAATGGTGCTATGGTTATTGACCAAAGAAATGCTGGTGCAACTGTAAGTAATGCAAACGGATATACAGTAGATAGATGGTATTTGTTGCGTGGAAATTTTAGTTCAAATCCTGTGTTTAATGTTACGCAATCATCAGTTGTTCCAGCAAATTTTAAAAATAGTGTTTTAATTTCAGTTGGAACAAGTGGTGCGCCAGGAACAACAAACTACTCTACTTTCTATCAGTCTATTGAAGGATTAAATTGCGCTGATTTAGATTTTGGTTTATCTACAGCAAAAACATTGACGTTATCGTTTTGGGTTAACTGTTCTGTTACTGGAACATACGGAATTGCTTTGCAAAATTCTGCAAATAGCAGAAGTTACATTACATCTTACACAATCAATTCTGCAAACACATGGGAATATAAAACCATAACTATTGCTGGAGATACTAGCGGAACATGGTTAACAACTAATGGAATTGGCATATCTGTTTATTGGGACTTAGGCGTTGGAACAACTCAGTCCAGTAATGCAGGCCTCGGTTGGCAAACAGGTAATTATTTAGGATTAACAGGCGGAACAAAACTATCTAACACAAGTTCTGCAACCTTCTACATTACTGGCGTTCAACTTGAAGTCGGCACTACAGCAACAAACTTTGAAGTGCGTAGTATTGGTACAGAGTTGGCTTTATGTCAGCGTTATTTTTGGTCATCTGCGGTTACTGCATCACAAGTAATAGAAGCTGTTTCTACAACTTCAGGAGCACCTTTAACTCAACCTATTGCTAGTATTCCTCCAATGCGAGTAATACCTTCTGTCACCGGACCAAGTGTAAACTCTTCATCTGGTGCAAGTATTGGTTCTCCAACGGTTACTGTAATTCCAAACGCATCTGTATTATTAATAAATGGTTCTTTTAATGTTGGGCTTGGCACTCGTTGTTATGTAATTTTTAATGCAGGAAACTTTACTGCATCTGCGGAGTTATAAAATGTATAAATTACCAAATCAAATTCTATTAGGTAATACTTTGGTTACCCCTAATTTTGTTACAAGATTAGACCCCAATCCAGTAGGCATCCCATTCGACCCAGACAATACCGATTACCAGCAATACCTAGCTTGGCTTGCAGAAGGTAACACACCGGAGGCTGCAGATGGCACTAACTAAAGTTCAAACAGGAATGATGGGCGCTGGAGCAGTGTTGCAAGTAGTTAATGCTACTTATAACACTCAAACAACTACAACATCTACAAGCCCAGTAGCAACAAGTTTAACTGCTTCAATTACACCTTTATTTTCTACAAGTAAAATTCTTGTAATGGTTAGTTGTTCAACTGGAATTATTGCAAACGGAAATGGTGTTGTTCTTCAATTATGGAGAGGTGGTTCTTCAATTTTTTCTATAAATCCAACAAGCACATATTTAAATGGCCCAACTGTAAATCAATTAAATGAACAAATTGCACAAACATATTTAGATTCTCCAGCTTCTACATCATTAACAACATATACAGTATATTTTGCTAGTTTTAATGCTGGAACTGCATATTTTTGTATTAATCAAAATCCATCAACTATTACTCTTATGGAGATTGCACAATGATGAATTTACACGATGCAATTTTTGCACTTAATCCTTCTGTAGTTACCATTCGTGGCGATATAGCTTACGATAAAGACGAACAAGAAGTCGCTTATGACATGGCGCAGGCACAAGCTAAATTAGCCGAATTACAAGCTGCTGAAGAAAAAGCCGAACAAGATACTATCGCTGCAAAGGCATCTGCACTAGCTAAATTAACTGCGCTTGGTTTAACTGCAGATGAAATTAAGGCTTTAGTCGGATAATGTTTGGATACGCAGCTTTTGCTCAATCTCCTTTTGCTGCGTTAGGCGGTAACGCCTTTAATCTTTCTGTATCTGAAAATGTTAGTTTTGCTGATGTATTAGCTATTTCTGGCGGGTTTGCTGGGTCTGTAACTGAAAACGTTAACTTTGCTGATACCCCATCTATATCGGCGGCGTTTGCTAGCTCAATAAGCGAAAACTTTAACCTTGTAGATACCCCAACTATTGCGGGTCAATTTTCATTAAGCATTTCCGAACCATTTAGTTTTAACGACACCCCAGCAATAACAGCCCAGTTTGCAGAGTCAATAAGCCAAAACCTAAGCTTTGCTGATAGCGAGTCTATAGCCGCCTCCTTTGCTGCATCCCAATCAGAGAATTTTAGTTTTGCCGATTCCAATACCATATCAGCTGCATTGTTAGAGTCCATGACTGAAAACTTTACGTTTACTGATTTATTCTCCCTAGGGGTAATTTTTCAAGAAACCATTACGGAAACAGCCAGCTTTGCCGACTCTAATTCAGAGCAATCAACATTTACTAACTCAATAACAGAAAACGTTAATTTTGCCGATTCTAACGTAACCCAAGCGGTTTATTACGACAAAGTTACAGAACCAATAACATTTGCCTCTACCCAGACGGCTATTCTTAACATATTCTATTCTCAAGTGGAAAACGTCAATTTTGCTGATGCTAATACATCCCAAGCCAACTATAATGTAAATGTTTTGGAAAACGTTATTTTTGGTGAAATTAATGGCGTTACTGGTTGGTTCCAAATTAACGATAGCAATACTATTACGTTTAACCCAATAAACAACACAGAATCAACAACTTGGGCTAATATTGGAAATACACAGACGCCCAACTGGGTGGTAATTAATAATACGCAATAAGGATATATCATGGCAGAATCGTACTCAACCTCGTTAAAAATAACCCTAATTGGGGATGGTGACCTTGCCGGTACTTGGGGCGACACAACTAATACCAACTGGAATTTAATTGAACAAGCCGTTACTGGGGTAGACTACTTAACTGCTATGGGTGATTCTAATTACACCCTATCAAACCTTAACGGCACATCGGACGAAGCCCGCAATCAAGTTATCGTTGTTCCTAGCTCTGTCACTTTATCTGCAACCCGTTATGTTTACGCACCATATGTAAATAAAACTTACATTATTTCTAACCAATCTACTGGCGGACAGTCAATTTATATTCAAGGAATCGTTAGTGGAACACCTACTGGTAGCCCCCTGCTTATTCCTAACGGAGTAACTACGGAAGTTTATTGTGATGGATCTACAGGGTTTTATGCGGGAGCAACAGGTTCTGCAGGTAATTTTAAAGTTAATGGAACTTTAACTGCTACAGGATTAACTGATACAGGTAATTTAACTGTTAATGGAACCTTTTCTGCAAATAGTACCGCAACTGGAATAACAGTATCTACTGGAGATGCTTCTACCAATTTAGCTACTACGGCATTCGTACAAAATACTATTAATTCACTAGTTATTTTCCCAAGCGGAACGATTGCAATGTGGCCTACTACCACTGCGCCTACTGGGTTCTTATTATGTAATGGTAGTGCCGTATCTCGCACTACTTACTCTGCTTTATTTAGTGTTATAGGTACAACATTTGGTTCTGGTAATGGATCAACTACATTTAACCTACCAAACTATACAGACCGCATGGCTTTAGGTATTGGCACTATCGCTACTAGTATTGGTCAAACTGGTGGTTCTCAAACAACAACTTTAAGTGTATCAAACTTACCAGCCCACAATCACGGGATTAACGACCCGGGCCACGCACATACTACACAAACTTATGCTATACCAGCGCTACCTAGCGAAGGGGGAAATCAATGGTCTAGTAGCAACTATGGTGCCCCAAGCAGCGGTACTAATACAGCTTTTACTGGAATATCAACTTCTAATACAGGTTCTGGCACTGCAGCAACTACCATTTCCCCATTCCTTGGTATCAACTTCATTATTAAGACGTAAGGAACGGTGCAAAAAAGTGAGCGCATATGGATCCGTTTGGTTTAACCGAAGGAGCAAAGACTCTAAGTAAAAGCTTGGACGCAAGTCGTGAAGCGGGTAAAGGTTTAACCAAAAGTATAGAAGGTATCCAAAAAGACGGAACAGCCGTAGCTCACCAGAAAGCACAAGAGCGGATTAGGGAAAGAAGAGAAGCAGAGTTTAGAAAACAAAATGCGTTAATAAGAGCATTGGAAGACTGGAAACAAAAGAAACAAATTAGTGAAGAAGAAGCAAAGCTAAAGATTGATTTTGTAAAGAAGTATGGCGCAAAAGAATGGGAAGCAGTATTGAAGATTAAATTAGATATTGAGAACCTTCAAAGAAAAGATAACGAAGATTTTCAACATGATTTAAATGAAGTACGTAGGGTGCAGTTTTATTGTTTTTTAATAGCTGCAGTTATTGCATGGTATTTAACTTGGGGTTACAAATGGTAGACTTTTTAAAACACTTGGTTACTGGTAAAGATAACGAAACACACGATATAGGTCGTTGGTCTTGGGTAACTACAACAGTAGCTACGATTGCCGGTGCTGCATGGAATGCGTTTCATAATGGCGCTATGGACTTAATGGGATTTGCTCAAGCTATCGGTATTATTTCTGGTGCGCATGGCGCTGCCGTTATGATGAAAAAAGATACTGAGCCGGATCCACAATGAGCTTTTTAATTTCTCTATTTACAGGTGGGTTTAGTGGTTACTACAAAATTGCACTATATCTTGCTCTTGTATTTAGCGGTTACTACGTTGAGCATTTGCGTTTTGTTCATTATGTGGATGAGCAAACTATTGTGGCGCAAAAGCAAGCAGATGATACCGCAGCCAAAGAGAAAGAAGCGCAATTAATTACTAAAGGAGTTCAAGATGCGTATGAAGCTAGGATTGCTAATATCCATACTATGTATGGCAGGATGCTCAACACCCGTAGCGGTGCAGTGTCCTCAACCCCCAACGCCACCATCACAGTTAATGGAGAAACCCATAACGTTTTATCTGTTGCCGAAGAATGCGCCGCAACAACCCAACAACTAATATCCCTGCAAGACTGGGTAAATCAACAGATCGGATTATATGAACGTAGATAATTTAAAAGCACTAGGTATTGATGAGAAATGGCTTCAGCCTTTGCTTGATACTTTTATTAAATACAACATTAGCACGACCCAGCGTCAGGCTTCTTTTATAGGACAATGCCAACATGAATCAAACAATTTCAGAACTTTGGAAGAGAACCTTCATTACTCTGCCGATGGACTTATGCGTACATGGCCCTCAAGATTTCCTAGTCGAGATGTGGCTGAACAATTTGCAAACAATCCAGAAAAAATCGCTAACAAAGTTTATGCAGGACGCATGGGCAACACAGAAGATGGCGATGGATGGGCTTACCATGGCAGAGGTCTTATTCAGCTAACTGGACGTGATAACTATAAAAACTGTGGTGATGCCCTAGGTCTTTCATTAATTACTAATCCAGAACTTTTAGCTATGCCTAAAGGTGCAACACTATCTGCTGGCTGGTTTTGGAATAAACACGGTTTAAATGAATTGGCTGATGCCCAAGATTATGGACAGATGACTAAACGCATTAACGGCGGTACACTAGGCTTAGATGACAGAATTGCTAAAATAACTAAAGCAAAACAAATCCTAGGGTAAACCCGTATGCCATTACAGAAACTACAATTTAGACCCGGCTTAAACCGTGAAGGTACTATTTACTCTAATGAGGGTGGCTGGTACGACGGGGACAAAATTAGGTTTCGTTCTGGCTTACCAGAAAAAATTGGCGGTTGGACTCAGGTTACCAATAATCAATATAACGGTATCTGCAGGTCTCTTTGGGCTTGGTCTGATACTGGCGTAGGCACAGGTAATACTTATATTGGTTTAGGTACAAACACCAAGTACTACATTTATTTTGGTGGTACTTATAGCGACATTACGCCTATTGTCCAGACTAGTACGCTTACCAACCCATTTACTACATCTTCGGGTTCTTCAACTGTTATTGTATCGGACAGCACTTATAGCCCTAGCCGTGGTGATTACGTTGTCTTTTCTGGTGCTAGTTCTGCTGGCGGTATTTTAATATCTGGTGACTATGCAGTTACTGCAGTATATGGCTCAACTGCATACTCTATTACGGCTTCTAGCACAGCTACATCTACTGTTACAGGTGGTGGCACGGTTACAGCTCAATATGAATACCCAACAGGTCTAGCGGTTTATCAGACGGGTACTGGTTGGGGTGCAGGTCCTTGGAGCGGGTTTTATGGTACGGGTAGTTCTAGTAATACTGGCTGGGGCGTTGCCGCATCTACGGGAATTGGTGAACAATTAAGGCTTTGGTCTAACGATAACTTTGGCGCTGACCTTGTTATTGCTCCCCGTGGCGGTCCAGTATTTTATTGGCAAGACTCTAATGGTCTGGGTACTCGTGCGCAGTATTTAAGCTCTTTAGCTAATACTACTACTCTTTTAACTGATGCAACTACATTTAGTGCTAGCACAACGAGTATCACAATAACATCAGCAAATGCCCCTTATGTTTACCCTTATATGTATATTACGGGTTCCGGCATACCGGCAAACACATATATTGTAGCTATTAACAACGTTACTGGGGTAGCTACAATATCACAAAGCACTACGTCTTCTAATTCTGGCTCTTATAACGTTTCCTATGCAGGAGCTTTTGTTCCCAAAGAAACTTATCAAGTCATTACTTCCGCAGTTCAAGAATTTATTATTTGTTTTGGTGCAAATTCATACTCTCCGGGTAATCCTAATACTACGTTTAACTCTATGTTAGTACGTTGGTCTGACCAAGCAAATGCTTATCAATGGATCCCAGAGTTAACTAACCAGTCAGGTGAATATACTTTAACAAACGGATCACAGATTATTGGCGCACGTTCAACCCGTCAGGAGATTCTCGTTTGGACTGATTCTGCCCTCTATTCCATGCAGTATATTGGCGCTCCATATGTCTGGGGATTCCAGATTTTGATGGATAACATATCTGTTATGGGTCCAAATGCCATGATTACGGTAAATAATATTACCTACTGGATGGGACGAGACCGTTTCTATATGTATGACGGTACAGTAAAAACCCTACCTTGTTCACTAAAACAGTATGTTTTTGAAGATTTAAACGCTAGCCAATCTTACCAAGTATTTGCCGGTGCTAATGAAGGATTCAACGAAGTATGGTGGTTCTACGTTAGCAATTCTAGTAACGGAACACAAATTGACAAATACGTTGTATATAACTATTTAGATAATGTTTGGTACTACGGAAGTATGGCTCGTAGCGCTTGGTATCAAACCGGTATTGTTCAGTATCCAGTGGCCGCAGATTATAATAGCCGCTTGCTTTACCATGAAAATGGTAACGATGATTTATCTACTTCTGTATCTAAACCTATAGACGCATACATACAATCTTCAGATTTTGATATTGGTGATGGGCAACAATTTGGGTTTGTATGGCGCATTATTCCTGATATTAACTTTAATAGCTCTACTACTAATCAGCCATCTGTAACCATGCAGGTTTTACCCCGCCAGTATTCTGGTTCGGCTTACGGAGTTGCAGATAACCCCACGGTTCAAAGTAGTCAAAATTTTGCTATTGCACCAGCCTATACGGTCAACCAGTTTACAGGTCAAGTTTATACCCGATTAAGGGGTCGTCAAATGGCATTTAGGATTGAATCTACCGGCTTAGGAGTAGCTTGGCAACTAGGCGCACCACGTATAGATATTAGACCGGATGGACGTAGATAATGGCTACAGTAAACTATCAAAACTATAACGGCACTCCGTTAGTTCCAACCCCGCCAAACTTACCGGTGGCTCCGGATGTTTATAGTGGGTCTTTTGAAAACCAGATATTAAACGTTTTACGACTATATTTTAACCAGTTAAATAACTATTCCCAAGCAACGGCTACGCCAAGTCACGGTACTACATCCCAAAGACCCACTGCAAATCAACAAATAGGGCAGTTTTTCTTTGATACGACCTTAGACTATCCTATATGGTGGAATGGCGTAAAATGGGTAAACGCTTCCGGAACGGGGGTTTAAATGGTAAACTTCTATAAATTCGTCTTTAAGGAGGCCGTTTATGGCTGGAATCGGTGAAGCGTTACTAATGCATACAGCTATGGGTGGAAACAATGCCGGAATCGGTGCGCTTAATCCATCCGTTGTTCCTGCACAAGCCCCTAACAAACCATCCGCAAGTGCGGTAAAAATCCTTACTAATTACTTTCAAAACCGTGGTATTCCATTGCAGCAAGGTATGGCTGCTGTACAAAAAGAAATTGGGGAAGGTTTGCAACTTCAACAGTTTAAAAATTCTATTTTAGCAATCAAGCACTTAGGTAATGGTGTAGCACAGATTCATTTCTTTACCCTTGATACTGAAGCTCAGCTCAAAGAAGATATTAAACACTTTATTAATTTAATGCGTAAAGCAGGTATCCATACTATTTATGATAAAGATGCTGATCCGGTATTTATGCAAGCTGCCCAAGAGTTTGGTGTTCAGCCCCAGCAGTCCGATAACCCACAGTTTAAAATGATGGCTACGCTATGAGCCAAGTAATTGAGCAAACCCGTCAAAAGATAGAAGCTATATTGCCACAGCTTCGGGAATTGCCACAAGTAGAATGCACAGAAAAGCATTACTTTGGTCCGGGTATGTACGTTAAAGAAGTTACTATGCCAGCTGGGTCTGTAATTGTAGGTAAGCCCCATAAAACTGAGCATCTGTGTGTAATGTTACAAGGACGTATGCAGTTATTAAAAGAAGACGGCAGCGTTGTAGAGTTAGTTGCGCCTACTACTTTTGTAGGAAAACCGGGTCGTAAAGTAGCGCACATAATCGAAACTGTAGTATTTCAGAATATTTTTGCAACCGACGAAACCGATGTGGAAAAGCTAGAAGCTATGTTCGTCGAGAATCCGCTATTGGAAGGAAACTAGTATGGCATTCGTTGATATTGGAGTTGGTACAGCAATGCTGTATGGTGCCGGAATCGGCGCTGCAGCGGGTGGTATCTATGCAGGGGCTACTGGTAAAAACGTACTTAGTGGCGCTCTTATTGGTGGCGCTGGCGGCGCTTTGCTTGGTGGTGGTGCAGCAGGTATAGCTGGCGCTTCTTGGGGCGGTGCTGGTGCAGATATGGTTGCCGCTGACGTTGCTTCTATGCAAGCTGCTGGTTTAAGTTCTACTCAAATTGCTTCTACGTTACAAGCTAGTTATGGTATGTCTGCTGCTGATGCCGCCGCCGCCGCTGGTGGAAGTTCTAGTGCCGCTACTGCTGCTACTGCTGCTAATGCCGCTAACGCTGCCAACCAAGCTGGTAATTCAAGTACGGCTGCTGGTACAAGTAATGCGGCTACTAACGTTGCTAAAAATGCCATGATTACGCCACCACCTCCACCACCTAGTAGTTCACTTATTCCGGGTGTTTCAAATTCAAATTTATTGGGTTACGGTATCCCTGCGGCAATGATCGCCTACAGCACTGGCATGTTTGGTAATAATGTTAATAACCCCGGAGTAACCCAACAAGCAACTGTTGGTCAGTCTAAACCTGTACCCGGTATTATGAGTGCGCAATTAAGTCCAAACTATAAACCTTATTTCCAAGCTAAAGAAGGCGGTATTGCTAAATTAGCTACTGGTGGAACAGGTGAATCTGGTATGACTCCTTCGGTTACTCAATCTGTATATAACCCAGCAGATGTAAATCAAGCGCAATCTAATCAACTATCGTCGCAAACACAAGCTTTATTAAATCAATACGGCATTAATCCAACCCAAGCAACTAGCGCATTGTCTGCATTGCAAAGTCAAGGTATCGGTGGTACAAAAACTGCGGCAGAGGGTGGCATTATGGGCATGGCTCATGGAGGCAAAGCCGAATATAGTTTAGGATCTTATAGCGATGGCGGACGATTACTTAAAGGACCCGGCGATGGAATGTCAGACGAAATTCCAGCAACCATTGCGCATAAGCAACCGGCTCGTTTGGCAGAAGGCGAGTTTGTTGTCCCTGCCGATGTGGTGTCCCATCTTGGCAACGGTAGTACTGATGCTGGTGCTAAACACCTTTATAAGATGATGGATAATGTACGTAAAGCTCGTACTGGTAAACCAAAACAGGCTAAACAAATTAAGGCGGATAAGTATTTACCTAAATGATTATTAGGCACATTCAAACTGAATACTGTGCGCAGGCATGGCCTTTAGTTGAAAACTATATAAAAATGGCTTTAGTGCATGATAGCGAAGACTATACCCTAGAGCAAATTAAGTTGTTTGTATGTACAGGTAATTGGATTTTATTGGTGGCAGTAGACGAAGAAGGAAAAATACATGGTGCGGCAACATCTACCTTTATTAATTATCCAAATGATAGGGTTGCTTTTATTACTAGTATTGGTGGTAAGTTAATTACAAATAAAGAAACATTTAAGCAGATGAGTGATATTTTAAAAGCTGGTGGAGCTACAAAGATTCAAGGAATGGCTAGACCATCTATTGCTCGTTTATGGAAACGGTACGGATTTAAAGAACGTACTATGTTAGTAGAAACAAAAATAGGAGCCTAATATGGGTGGCGGTGGATCAAGCGGCGGTGGTGGCGGAACCACACAATCGGTATCAAATTCGTATTCAAGTCTATCACCTTGGATATCGCCCTATGTCACGTCCATGCTTGGCGCTGGGCAACAACAAGTATTCCAAACGGATGCTAGCGGCAATATAACCGGAATGAACCCATACCAAGCATATGGTTCATATAATCCCAATACTGGTGGTCAGTACGGCATGAATCAAAGTGATTTGGCAGCAGCTAATGCTTCTGTTGCTCAGTTCAGCCCATTACAACAGCAATCTTTCCAAGGCGCAGGTAGCTTACAAACCCCCGGTCAATATGGTCAAGCTACTGGCGCTACACAATACGGTATTGCCAATGCACTTCAAATGGGGGCAAATGCTACTCCACAAGATTTTCAAAACCAAGTAGGTGGTTATATGAACCCCTACATTCAAAATGCTTTAGCTCCAGCGCTGCAGTTATCTAATCAACAATACGGTATTGCTGGTACCCAATTAGCTGGTCAAGCTACGGGGCAAGGTGCTTTTGGTGGATCACGTGCGGCTTTAGCACAAGGTTTAAATGCTCAAAATGCTAATTTAGCTTCTAATCAGTTAATTGGCAATGCATATAATAATGCTTTTAATGCTGCACAAAATCAGTACAACCAGTCTGGTCAGTTTGCTTTAAATGCTAACCAAGCTGCTATGCAAAATGCTGGTCAGTTGGCTAATATTGGTGGTCAACAACTTGGCGCACAGCAGGGTATTATTAACCAACAAAATACTTTGGGTCAGCAAGGTACTGCACAGCAACAAGCTATTATTAATCAAGCTATGCAGAATTACCAGACTGGTCAACAATATCCATTCCAGCAATTAACAAACTTAAAGAGTTTGGTTTCTGGCATTCCTGTTACAGATACAACACAGAATCAACAAGTTGCTGCACCTTCTACTGCACAATTAATTGGTAGTGCTGGCTTAACAGCAGCTGGGCTTACTACTGCGGCAAATAGTGCCCCTACAACTAATATCTATACAGGAGCGCCTAGTTCCGTAGCAAAATCGGCTGAAGGTGGTATTACAAGCATTAAGCGTATGGCTAGTGGTGGTATTGGTTCTATCTATCGTAAAGCGCTTAATGATCCTGCATCTGTACCAGACCAAAGTCTTAAAGACGGAACTATTAAAGGTTTACCTGCACAGTTAGTTCAAGCAATGAAAACTAATGAGCAGCAACAAGCTCAGATGCCTGCACAAGCACCTACATCTACTGTAATACAAGATGTTAACGGTAAACAACAAGCTATGGCTCAGCAAGAGCAAGGCATGGATCAGCAAAAACTATTAGCTCAACTTCCAACAATTATGGCTGATTTAAAAGTTGCACGTGATATTGCTAAAGAAAAAGGCGATAAAGAAGAGCTTAAGAAGATTGATACCCAGATTGCAGAAGTATCTATGCTGGCTCAACGTGCCCAAGAACAAATGCAAATGCAACCTGCACAAGGTCAAGGACCAATGTCAGCTCCTGCTCCACAAGGTATTGAAGCTGCTATGCCACAACAAGCTCAACCACAGGCTCAGCCACAACAAATGGCTCAAGCCCCACAAGGTATTGCTGCGTTTAATAAAGGTGGTGTTGCCCGTTATGCAACCGAACCAAGTGTAACAAAAGATAATACCCCCCAATCTGGTTGGGGTTCTGATCCTAACTATGATCCAGATAAACAAGGTTTACCTACACGATTTGGTGATATCGGTACTTACTGGAGTAAAAAAATAGCTCCTAATTTAAGTTCTTTAACAGCAAATATGCAGCCAGCTACTCCTGTTGCTGCAACTCCAACCCCTGCGGATAATAAACCTGCTGCGCCGGATTTAACCGTTGATCGCAGTCATAAGTTTTCAGATCAATCTGCAGCACCTAAAGCATCAGATGCAGCAAAAGACTTAAATATTCCACAGTTTGATGTTACTAAGTCTACTAATGATGTTACTAATATGATTAGTAATTATTCTAAGATGCTTATGGATCAATATAATAGAAGCGATACTAATCAACTTTTAAGCCGTACATTACTTGGAATGGGTAAAGGTATGGCTACTGGTGTTGGTAGACAAGCTTATGCTAACGCTATTCAAGGCGGTGCTACTGGATTTGAACAAGCTCAAGATATGTCTGAAGCTAGAAAAGATAAGCTGATGACTCAGTATATTGCTATGGGTATGAGTGGTATGCAGTTACAAATGCAAGCTCAAAAATTGGGTATCGATGCTGCTGACCTTAAAGCTAAAATGCCAATGTATATTGCGGATGCTAACTACAAAAACGCTATGGCTGGCTATGTTAAAAGCGGTAAAGGTGGTATTGGTGCATTAGGTAACTTAACAGGTAAAGATGCCGCAGCTATGCGTAACGAAGTAGATTCGTGGCTACAAACACCTAGCCCAAAAACAAATGCTACACTATGGCGTCAGTTAGGTCAGTTACCTAACGGTAGTGCTTTGCAACAAAAATTATCTGCTTCACCTAATAGTGATCTTTATAAAGAAGGTGTACAAGAACTTAATTCTGGTGCATTTAGAAATGTTTTAATGCAAAACTATATACTAGAGCCTAGAATGTATAGTTCTAAAGGGACTACTTCTAGTGTTAGTTCATTAACAGGTGAGTAAATATGGCTGATAAAAATCAAACCCCAACAGGGTTTGAAGTAGCGCCTATAGATTATCGTAAGTTAACTACGGGTGAACTTCTTAAAGGTGGTTTTGAAAGAGGTTTAGAAGGCCTTAAAGGAACCGCATTTGATTTAATTCCGGCACTAGCTGCTTCTTCACTAGGCTATGACGAATTTGCTAAGCAGCAAATGCAAGACTACCAAGCTCGTATGGCTGCGGTAGAACAAGCACATCCTACAGCATATAAAGAACTAAGTGATATTAAAGGTATTGGTGACATATTACCGTTTGCTGCTGAAACTGCTGGTCAATTAGCACCTGATGCTTTATCGTTTATTGGTGGCGCTGGAATCGGCACAACTGCTGGCAAGTTATTAGCTAAAAAAGGTGCTGAAAAAGCCCTTGAAAAGTATGCTCTTGATTATGCAGCCCAAAAAGGGCTAACTGGCGAAGCCGCTACAACTGCTGCAGACGCATTTAAAAGCAGGGCAATCGGTCAAAGCGTAATTAAAAACGCAGCTGAACATGGCGCAAAAGTTGGTACAAATATTGGTATTACTGGGGCTTCATTTGGTTTAAATGTGCCAGATGTATTGCAAAGCGTATACGAAGATACTGGAGAACTACACCCCGGTATTGCATTAACTATGGGATCTTTGGTATCTATGTTAGATACCGTATTACCCCAGCGTCTTCTCAGTCAGTTAGGTAACAAAGGTAAAGCGCAATTAGCTACAGAACTATTAGAGAAATCTACGATTGTCCCTACTACTTGGAAAAAAGCTTTTGCAACTCAAGTAGCTAAAGACGTTGGTCTTGAAAGCTTAACCGAAGGTACTCAACAAGCATTACAAGTAGCCGCATCTCAAATGGCGGGTGATAAGAAAGATTTCTTTGATCCTAAGAATATTGATAACATTATCATGGCATCGGTTCAAGGTGCTATAGGCGGCTTTACTGGTGGTGCTTTACCTTCTGCTATGGAAGCCCGCAACATAAAAGCTCAATCCCAGTTAGATGCGGAAAGACAAAAACAATTAAGAGCTGACCAAGAACTTATACAACAAGAACAAACTACTGCGCCAGCCACAACTATTGGACAAGCTCCGCTTACCCCAGAGCAGATTCGTGAACAAAAACAACTTGCTGCCGCACAACAAATTCATGGTGACTTATTTGGTCAGCCAGTACCTCAGCGTCCAACAAATACGTTTCCTGTAGGGCAAGAAGAAACTCAAATCCCAGCTACGCTTGCACCACCGACCGGTGAACTTAACCTGCAAGGCGCTCCAGTACAAGGCGAATTAGATTTACGTCCAGCCGAAACTACCCCGGCACAGGCACAAAATACTGTTTTAGATGCTGATACTTTAAAAGGAACTGGTCTCAAAACGCAGTCAGGATTCTTTAGGCAGTTAGTTGGCAAAGATATGGCTAACCCAGAAGACCAAAAAGCTATAGGAGAAGTATTAGCTCGTGTAAGAAGTAATCCTAACCTTACCCCAGAAACAAAGAAAGCCGTTGAAACCATAGCTATGAATGCGTTTAACGCATTGGCTACCCAGCAAGAAATGTTTGGACCACGTGGCGGAGTACTAAAAGGAGCCGATAATGGAAGAGTACAACCAAGAACTAACGTTGAAACAGATAGAACAAGCCCTGAAGTTCCTGTCGAGCAAGTACCAACTGAAAGTACCGAAGGAGCTGGAGAACCTGAACAGCGAGGAATGGCACCAACTGCAGAGCCTGTTAGTGAGCTTGGAGCTAGAGAAGAAGTACAGCCAGATACACTAGTACCAGAGGAAACCCCAAGTGAAACTGAAACCACAGAAAAGACTGAACCTACTGAAGCTCCTGTTGAAACTGCCCCTGCCAAAGAAGTTCCAGCACAGACTTTTGCTAATCGCCCTGAAGATTTAAAAACGCTGCAAGATCATATTGAGCAGCTTAAAGAAGACTTTAGACTTGCACAAGACCCTGAAACTAAACAAGCTATTCGTGACGAAATAAAAGCTACCCAATCTGATATTGATAATAAACAATATCAACAAGGTAAACTTACAGATAAATTTGTAGGTAACAAAGATGCTTTATTTAATTCATTAAGAAAACGTTTAAACCAGATTGGCTTAAGTGGTATACCTTTACGTTTGGTAGATTTTGGAGAAGGCGTAACTGGGCTAGGTCAATACACAGGTAAAACAAATGACTTTATAAAGTCGATTCAAGTGTCTCTTGGCAATAGAGATGAGAAAGAATTTTTAAATACACTTAACCATGAATCTATTCATGCATTCCGTAACCTAAACGTATTTACTCCTCGTGAGTGGAGTACGCTTGAAAGAATGGCAGATAAAGAGTGGATTAAAAAATACGATATTGAAAATCGATATAAAGATCAAAACCTATCTAAAGAACAAATGCGGGAAGAAGCTATTGCCGAAGCGTTTGCAGATTATGCAGGGCAAGAAAAACCAATACAAAACATTATCGATAAAGTTATTAACTTTTTTAAAGCATTGGGTAATGCGTTACGTGGTCGTGGATTTAATACGGCTGAGTCTATTTTTGAAAGTATAGATACAGGTAAACGAGAACCTCAAAAGGGTAAATGGTACAAAACCCAAGAAGAATTTGACAAGTTTTTTAGGGACTATAACCTAGATGATGAAGGGCAAGCTCAATACCAGATGGCGGTTAAGAAAGGTAAAGACTTTGCTAATATCGTAGGTGACCTTGTTGAAAGTGTACCATACATAAGTGAAGAACAAAAGAATGCTTGGAGTGCTGCTGTATCTAATACTAAAGATAATGCTAGTTCTGCCGCACTATCGTTTGCCCCATTACATGCTTTGACTGATATGGCTAAAGATGCTTTTGGTAAATTAGCCCCTATGCTTAACAGGCTTGTAGACCAAAAAAGTGGGTTTGAGCATAGCCTAACAAGAGGTGTAGAAGGTGCTAAAGAAATACTTAGACATGCACTTGAAGTTGCCCCGCAACAAAAAACCCCATATAACAAACTTGTTAATAGCTCTACTATTGCCGAAGTTGATCCGACTAAGCCACGGGACTATTATAAAAACCAAGAAACTCGAGATAATAGATCTAAGCAAGAAGTATGGGATGAACTAAATAAACAATACAACCAGCTTGCACCTGCATGGAAACGCTCATACAGCGTAATGCGTGATGCTTATAAGCAAATGTTTGAAGAAATTAAAAAAGCTATTAAGTCCCGTATTGAGGCTACCGAACTTGGTAAAGAAACTAAAGAGCTTGTCTATAAAGATATTATGGAAAGCTTAACTAAGTCTGGCGTAATTGAGCCATACTTCTCATTAGGTCGTGAGGGGGAGCATTGGTTAGCTTCAAACTTTATTGATAAAAATGGGCAAAAAGAATTTGAAGTTAGAGCATTTAAATCCCCACGGGAAAGAGAAATGCGCCAAAAAGAAATTCTGGCAATGGATCCAAATGCACGTTCAGATATGTATAGACAAGTATCCGATATAGATTATCGCCGTGCGCCTCCAAGCTCTTTTATAAATAACGCACTGCGTATTATGGAAATTAATAAGGTTCCTACTGACGCAATCGAAGAGATGATGCGATTGTTTGTAGCTACTTTGCCGGAAACAGCACTTGCTCAATCTTTCCAACGGCGCTCTGGTCGTGCAGGTTACATGGAAGATTCTATTGCTGTCTTTGAAAAAAAGATGCGTGGTATGGCTCATCAAATTACTAACATGGTATATACCCCTAAGTTTGATAACATTCTTGATAGAATGAGGTTACATACTTACCAAGTTGGTAAAGGTATTGCCGCCGGTGAAATAGACGCTTTTGGTAACCAAGTTAAGGAAGATATCAAAGGCAGAAATAACGTTGAGCAATCTCGTTACTTAGATGAGTTTGAAAAACGCATAGGCTACATTAAAAACCCTAGCCGTGATAATTTTGGTAACGTTCTACAATCGGCGGCGTTTATTTACACAATGGGCTTTAACCCATCTTCTGCTATTGTTCAAACAGCTAACATACCAATGATTGTTATGCCTTCGTTGAAGGCTGCCTACCCTAATGCTAATATTACTAAAACTATAGGCGACGCAGTTAAGATATTTATGGGTAGCGGTACAACTGCTCAAACTAATGTGCTTGGTTCCATAGACGAAACTACTGGTAAGCCCGTAACTGTAGGCATGAAAGTAAGACAGTCTATTGCTAATTACCAACCAAATTCGGCTATAGGTAAGGAGTATGAAATTTTTGTTCGCACTCTTAATGAAAATGGTCAGCTTAATCGTTCTCAATTAGGTGAGATTTTACAAGGGGATATTAACGGAAACATATGGCAAAAGTTTAAATCTATGAGTGGTTGGATGCTTCATCATACTGAACGTATGAACCGTGAAGTAACTATGATTGCTACATATAAGCTTGAAATGGAAAGACTTAAAAAGCCAAATGCACAAGACGTTGCAGGTATAGAAGAAGCACGTAAAGAAGCAGAATTACGTTACGATAGACCTGTTTCTACTGAAGAAGCTACACAAATATACGCTACCAATAAAGCTATTGATGTAAATGAGATGACTAACGGAAATATATCCTCAGCATCTGCGCCACGTATTGCCCAAAGTGCTTTAGGAAAAATAGGGTTTATGTATAAACGATATGCAATCTCTATGTACTACATGTTATTTAAAGCATATAGGGATGCAACTAAAGGAGAATCTCCTGAAATAAGAGCCGCTGGATTAAGACAACTTGGTGGTGTATTGGGTATGACTGCACTGATGGCTGGTGCGCAAGGTTTGCCTATGTTTGGTGCTTTGTCAGTTCTTTATAATTTATTCCGTGATAATGACGAAGATGACTTAAAAGGTGCTACCGAAAAAACTATAGGTGATCTTCTTTACAAAGGTCCTATTGAGTATATGACTAACTTATCTATTGCCAGCCGTATCGGTTTAAGTGATTTGCTTATTCGTGATACTACAACAGCATCATCTACAAATACATTCTCTCAACAAGTTATGCAGGCATTAGGTGGTCCTGTCCTTGGTGTTGAGCAAAACTTTGAACGTGGATTTAGTAAGATTGCACAAGGGCATTTTGAGCGTGGTGTAGAAGACTTGCTACCTTCGGCTATTGCTAATACTTTTAAAGCGTATAGATATGCTACACAAGGCACAGAAACGCTTCGTGGTGATCCTATTACTGGGGATGTTAGTACCGGAAATGTTCTTGCACAAGCCCTAGGGTTTGCACCATCTAATTATATTAAACAAATGGAAATCAATGACCGTGAAAAAGGTATTGATAAGAGTATATCTGATCGCCAAAGTAAATTTAAACAACGTTATTACATTGCTAGACGTGAAGGCGATGTAGATGGTATGTTAGATATGCGTGATAAGTTACTTGAGTTAGGTCAAAAACATCCTGAGATTGGTATCAATGGCGGTAACATTAACGACATATTGGCTACATCTATAAAAGCTCAAGATCGTGCAACCAAAGAAATGATTGCTGGTGTGCGATATAACAAGAAGCGTCTTAAAGTTATCCAACAAGATATGGAAGACTATTAAAAAAATCCCCAGCCTTTTGAGCCGGGGATCAAGGAGTTCCTCACGAGAACATGCAACAGGAGAATGTGTTGTTGCACGTATAGTATATTACACAATTCTCCAAAAGCGCATACCTAGCTTTTTATTTTCAATTCGGTCAAAACCTTTTATTACAATTCCTTTATCTTTTGCAATAGTTTGCATTTGTTTGTCTAACATTGATAGGTTGACGGCAGGGACAAAAACAGACATCCCCACATGAAAATTATCCCAGTTTATATCAATAACCACTCCGTCAGGACACACTTGCCCCTCCTTCAGCACTTTCAATGGCTTCCTTGTGTTGCGCAACGGAGGCAATTTGTTCTTCTCTGTCTTCATCCATAAACCCATCGCAGTTAACCCACAGTACCTTTAGTGGTGGTAAGTTAATTCTAGTGCCTTTGCCCATACGTTTCTTTTCCATTTGAGCTTTGGTCCTACCACGCTTTAAAGAATCAATAAGTCCTTCATAATTTATTTGCTTTTTAACACACCACTCCCGTAAAGGATTGGGGTATATATACATCATTTTTAAATCATACTCGTATCGTATAACAAAAGTAAGTTTTGGGGTAGCATCGGGAATAACTAAGTGGTCTACCTCATCTTTTTTATTTACACGGGTGTCTTCCGTACTTTTAATTCGTAGCATACTATTCCAATTCTCTGCCACAAAATTAGTTAATACACCTTCCGCATCAACGTCCATAGATTTAACTTGACTCTTGGCATTCTTAGCTATTTCAACAATAAAATCTACGACGGGTTTAATATCATAATTAACTAATCCTACACGTTTAGCAACCATCAACCCCATGATGCCGTTAGTTACAAGCACCGAATGGAATCGGTCTTCAGGTCCAAACTCACAACGCTTATCTATCTTTAATTGTGTAGATTTATATAGTTCTTTAATCCCTGTAATGTCATTCATTACATACTGCAGGTAAGGTAGGTAAGCATGCCCATAGTTATTCTGTAAAGCCGCACTCAATACGTCGGTTTCGGTCTTATCCAAACCCTCTACTTTTCGGGCACGTACTTCTAAAATACGCATGGCTTCACCTTTAGGAATAGCTTTATATGCGCTAATCTTTTCCATTAGGGAGCTATTTCCGGTGCTGATGCCGTTTTGTTTCCAAGGTTCACCCCTTACCCGTTCCGCATTAGAAGCGCCTGACATACGGTTTTTCTGTGTACCGGAACTGTATTGATATACAAAATCACTAGCGTCTTTAGCCGTAGAGTTTGTTAACTCATCCAGCATCAACGGCAGGTTGTTATATACCTCGGCACGGTTCATCTTAGAGTTTACTGTATCGGTTTCCTTTAGCAACAGCTTGGTAGGTTCGCCCCAAATGCTGGCTCCTGCAAACAGCGCAGTAGTTTTACCAATGCCGGATTCAGGGCTGTACACATGTAATAACGACGCATTGATTGGAGTGAACTCGGTAAAAATAGAACCAAACGATAACCCAATCATAAACTTGTGGACTTCCATGTCAGGCTTGTTGTAAAAGTTCATGGCTTCTTTCCATGCTTCCATCGTGCCTTTAGTTTTAAATGCACTAAACATTTGTGTTGTAGCCGAGGATGCTGGATTATGGTCTACCCTATCAGCACTGATCTCTTTATCGCCAAGCACAAACGCTTCGCATTTGTCGTCTACCCAACCGAACTGCCGTCTAGCGGTATCGGCTTTACCTTTATATTGCAGGTGGTTTACCCACGTTGTCAGGTAAGACATAAGCTCGTCAGTTTTAACTACGGCTACACCCTTAGAAGATATATACTTTCTAAGTTCGTCCTTGGAAGTTACTGCCGTTAATGGCACGGTAAACTCCCGTACTCCGTCTTGCGGTAGATGTAATCGAACGACTACAGCCTCACCCACATCCGAATCCAGTAGTCTGCGTGATACATAAATATCGTTGTGATAAACCTGAACTTCGATCTCGTCTTCTTGTTTAATTACACGCTTAAAGATTCCTCCGTTCTTACCACGGAAGTATGGCTCAGGGTATTTCGGTATAACGTATGTCTGTGTGTGCCCTTGTTCTACTTGGAACGGAACATCTTCTACAATGTTATCGTCATCGTTAGCTTCTAATACTTCACGACCCAGCACGATGGGGGATTTAATTGCCCCTTTATTTACACAACCATCGCAACCGCCGGGGTTATATTCTTCAAACTTAGCGCAAGTATATGGTCCGCCTTTGATACCACGTACCTTGCGGTCTGCAAACTCTGGGCTATATTCGGGGTGATGTTCAGATATCTTTTTAATTGCAATATCCGCATCTATGCAAAATTTGGCAATAGATAGCCCTGCTCTCCACTGCGGTTCAGGCATTGTGGCTTGCGCTTTAATTATATGCTCAAGTTGTTGACAGCCCTCACCTTTCATGGTCTTCATCAGGATTGTCTTAAACCTATTGGTATAGTTACCAAGGATAGCCTTAGTTACTTCGTCCATCTCCCCACGTGGGATATATGGTTTTCTCTCTAGTACCGGATCACCTATAACATCTTTTAGTGTGTCATAACTATATGAGCCTGATGAGCTACCGATTAAATCAACTGGTCTAGCAACATCATTTTTAAAGTTTAAAGTTCCGGGGACTCGTAGAATACGCACCGAATCCGCAGTTACTACGGGGTCAGCAAAGAGGTCATGCTCGTCGCACATCTTCTTTAGCTTCTCAGCTAGGGGTGTCCATTGTTCACGGCTTAGCGGCTCTTCTAAAGCCCAGTATGCGTGTATACCCCCGCCGGAGTTTACCAGCGTTGGTTTCGGCATTTTTGTTACTTGACAGAACCGTTTTAAGTCTAGTAACGCTTCTTCTTGTGTTTCATAGGGTTTACCCTGACCACAATCCAAATCAATAAACAAAGACCGCAACTGCTTTACATTAGCAGTTTTTCTAGATTTCCCATCTTCAAACGTGGCTAGCGCATAGTAAGCGTTGTAGCCTTCGTTCTTTAAATTCTCTGCAACTGCCACAGCATCTTCTAGTGTTTTAAAGAATTTCTGTACGGGTTTGTCCGAATCCTTCTTTAATCCAACTATGCAGTAGTATCCTTCGTCGCCAAGGACTTGCTGTAAAAATTCTAAATTGTTCATAGCCACCTTTAAGGTGGGGGTACTCACGCAATGTGAAGGAGAATCATATCAACAATGATTGCATACAGGCTATTTAAGGTCGCCGAGCCGACCTGCGTTTTCCCCCCGTAAAACATTAATTAAGCATCATCCCATTCACCAATCAAACTCTCTAACTTAGGTTCGTTAGATACTTGAGCTTTCTTGGAAACTGCTTTCTTAGGTTCTTCAACTTCAACTTCTTCAACTACAGGTGCGGATAGTGCAGGTTTAGCTTTTTCCTTAACACCATCAGTCTGCGCTACAGTCAAAGTAATAGCCTGTACTGCTTCTTTAGAATCCTTAAGTTCTTGAATCTTTAAGAACTCTTCTTCGGTCACAGGACGCACAGGTTTAAATACCAACTTTGGTGTAGGGCTTGCTGTGTCAAACCGCATCTCAGTAACAACACCGGTAATGGGGGTACCGTGGTTCTTAAGATGGCGAGCATATGCCTGTAGAGGGAGCTTACCTTTCTCACCGTCACCGAATACGGAAGTTGGTGGCAGTACTAATTGGTAAACTTCTTCCTTATCAATCTCACCATCGATCACGACTGCGAGGCGCTGTTGATAACGGCAGGCACGGCTATCACCCTGACCAGAACCCTTAATGTTTTGCGCACAGTTTAAGCAGGTGGCTGACTGCTTATTCTTAACGGCTTCATCAGGTTTTTGGCTGTCGGATGACCAGCAAGTTGGGGATACGGCTTCACCTTCGGAGTAGCTTCCGCTATAGTAAATACGGGATACTTTCGGTGCAGCTTTAACAATAACTACATTCATTGAACGTTCTTCAGATACACGATATTCTTTACCGCCAATGAACTCACGGAATACTCCGCCTTTAATACTAATGCGACGTGCGCCTAAACCACCACCATCTTTTGTACCAGCAAGTGCGTTAGTTGCATCATCTGTACCTTTTAAGTAGGAAGGTAAACCACCTTTAAATAGAGCTAAATCACTCATTGTCATTCTCCTTAAATATCTTCGTCAGGGTTAAAATTTAATACCATTTGGGTTGATCCTGCAGGTGCTTGCACCGTTAGACTCCCATCTACTTCTTCTCTTACTAATTCTCCGCCGCTTAGTTTTCGTAGGGCTTGTTCTACTTCGCTAATCTTGAAACGGTATACACCGCCAATCTTCAGTGAGGGTACTAGGCTCTGACGAATCCATGCACGTACAGTCGAGATAGACACCGAAAAATGCTTGGCTACCCCTTCTATCGGGACAAAAGATTCTTCAACCATTTTTACTCCTTTTTATGGTCACGGAATACTCCATGTTTGCGTTAAGCCCCGGAGGAAGCAACTCGGGGTAGTCTTCTAAAAATGCCTTCATATTGGTTTGGTGCAACCGCTTCTCCAATAATTCAGGCACACCATGTTCAAGAATAAACTTGCCCATAGATTCCCAATCAGATGTTGAATATGTGGTACGTACAGTACGATACACTACACCCGCATTTGTCTTTAAACTTTCAGCGCCAATCTCTTTCATATGGTCAAGGATAGCAGTTTTAATAACCTTCATATCCTCTTCTATCTTGGCAATTTTTTCTTCTAATTCATGCGTTACTTCCGCCTTCTTTTCTCTCATCTTAATGTAGATTCGAGTCCACTTCTCAAGCGGTGATTCTACTTTTTCATCCATAATATTCTCCTGTTAAAGTTTATCTTAATCAAGTAAATCCTTGTAAAGATCAACTAATTTTGTATTATCAGTGATACGGTTGTCAAGCATTTTATACAAATGTTTTTCAGCGTTGCTTCCTTGCAACCTTACTACTGTAACTGGATGCTTTTGTCCGGCTCTATGCGCACGTGCATTAGCTTGTGCATATACTTCTAGGCTTGGTGTAGGACCCCACCAAACAACGGTATCAGCCGCCGTTAAAGTCACTCCATGTGCCGCCGCAAGAGGTTGGATAAGTAGGATGCGTGGGTCTGGAGTTTCTTGAAATTTCTTGAAAATCTCAGTGCGTTGATTATGGGCTACGTCGCCGTTGATAACAGCAGTTGTAAACCCATCGCTTTGTAGTTTTTCCGCAAGGATTTTAATTGTATTTTTAAATGGTACAAATATTAATATCTTTTGCTTTGTTTCATCAATCACTTCCCTTAACACCTTATAGCGGTTCTTAATATCAAATTCCAAGGTTTCCCCCGAATCCGAATACACTGCGCCACAAGATATTTGTAGTAGCTTGCTTAATCCCACTGCAGCGTTAACAGCAGTAACTTGCTCGCCTGAAGTCTGCATAACAAGTTGTCTGCGTAGCAGGTCGTAGTATTTTTTCTGTTGGGGCGTAAGTTCGACTTCCCTTGTGGTATACATTAGTTCAGGCAAATCAAGACACTCTTCTTTAGTGTACCTAATAGCTGGTTGTAATGCTTCAAATACTACCTTCTGCGCATCAGGTCTAACTACCCATTTAAACTGAGAAATCTTATACATCACAGAATCTTTAAACGCTGAGTAAAACTTAGGTACACCTTGTGGGTTTACTAACTTAGCCAAACCATATGCGTCTACCGGTGATTGTGCGGCTGGTGTACCTGTTAACATCCATAGCCATGTATCAGGCTTGAGGATTCGGTTTAGTGTTTTCCAACGTGTAGTCTGTGAATTTTTATAAGCGTTCGCTTCATCAATAACGATTAGGTCAAACCCACCATTAGCTATTTCTTCTTGCACAATTTCAACACCATCGTAATTGATAATGACAAACTCAGCATCGGAGTTAATAATTTTTGTACGCTTTTCTTTTGAACCGTGAGCAATATCTACATGGCGGTGCATAGCAAACTTAAACAGGTCGGCTCTCCATGCCGAATCCATAATAGATAGAGGGCAGATAACCAATACACGCTTGATTCTACCTACTTTCATTAAGTAATCAGCCGCCCAAATGACCGAGCCAGTTTTACCAGTTCCCTGTTCGTTTAGGCAGAAAGCTCTTGGGTTTAGTGTAAGGAATGACGCAGTATCTTTTTGATGTTCAAACGGCTTGTACATTCCGGGCCAGTTGTACTTACCAATAATAGGTGATGGGATGTTTTTTATTTGTAGGTTTCTTAAAACTCGTGCTTCATCCAAGCCCCAGTTAACAACCACTTGATTGTTACCGACTTGTTTACTCTTGGGTATAACCGTTGTAACCTTGTTAGGGTTACGCAAATTAAGCAACAATGCCTTGTTGTCTATGATTTCCACACATTCTCCAGCGAAGCGTTATCAGGTGAAAGTGGTCTCCCACTTCACCTTTGTAATTTTGTACTTCTAGTTTACTACTACTTCTTTAACTTTACAACCTTGCTTAACTTCTTCTCGCCTTTTTCTTTCTTAGTGGTTTCCCTAACTAAGTTGCTTTTACTATCTCTTTTAAAAGAACGATTACCGCTAGCGCTTTCAATGAAAACACCTTGCTTATTTGAACCACCCTTGTCTAATGCTTTGACGTGGGCTACATCTTTACCTTCACGGATATCCGCTTCTTTGTTTTTATTTTTATCAGGATACATCTTATCAATCGCACGTCTTGCACGTTGACGTTCCATCCGACGCTTCTCTTCGCCTCGGGCTTTTTGTTGTTCGTATTCTTTTTTATAAGGTCTTGGTTTGTTTACATACGGCATATTAGTTCCTTCCATTATGGGCGCACTCTAGCACCAAACAGTGCTTTCGGCAAAGTCCACTAGGGCGAGGATTCCATATATCATTCTCGTATGCAAACTTCATCTTGTTGTACTCTGCCAGCCACTTCTCCCACATTTTATCCTGATTTTTAGCGTTATACGAGTCCTTTATAAAGTTCTTACTTATAACGAAGAATAACGCACCTTTGACTACTTTAATATCAGGAAAATGCTTAAACATGGCAAGAGCCATCAGTTCTAGCTGGTCAGTATCGGCATACTTGGCAGACTTTCCAGTCTTATAATCTAGGCATCGTGCTTCTTCGCCATTGATTATGGCTAAGTCAGCTACCCCTCTCCACCAAACATCCTTATCTTTAAACCCACATGGCTCTAAGTTTTCAGTTAGTCCCATTTCTAGTTCGCAATGCTTCTCACCTTCTATAGCTTTGAGGGCATCTAACGATGGCTGAATAAAACTAAACTGTGGGGGTATAGATATGCCATCTCTGATGTATAACTCAGCCGCTTCGTGAAACTGTTTGCCATAAAGAATCGCATCTGTTGGTGGCTCTTTAACATCTTTAGCCACACGCAAATGGTAAAACTTTTTAGGGCATTGGTCGAATAGCTTAATGCTTGAGTATGACCATGCTGGGATTTTCATCAGTGTTCCCATTCGTCGTTGAAATCGGCACTTTCAAGAATAATACGCTTGGCTCTTTCTAGTAACCATACCATCAATGCTGAGTCACCTGTAGAAGATACTAAGCGTTCAGCCCCTTCTTTAGTGTATCCAATAACAATAGCACATTCATATATGCCTCTGTTACCATCAAACAATTCATCGGGATCAATGTCACCCCGAGTATCACCTGTAAATGGAATTACTTTATCAGTCATTTGTCTCTGCCCAAGTTCTAACTGCGTTACCCATCAATCTCATTTCTACTTGTGCATCTATGCAATGCTCGTATGCTTCTTGAAACTTACCTTTTAACAAGGCATTGTGTGCTTCTTTAATGTTTTTCATTGCTTCTAAATAGTATGTTGAATATTCCACTTTAACAATCTCCGTAACTTTTTCCATAACCTGACTCACAATTTACTGGCAAGCCTTCCGCCCAATCGGGTGTATTACGCATACAACTTTCGATATAGGCTTGAGCTTCGTTAACCTCTGCTTCCGGCACAATACATGCAATAGCATCATGCACAGTAAGAACCACGTCATACCTCTTTGCAATCTCCAACATCTGCTCACCAATAATGCAACGAGCGATTGCTTGACAGACGTTCTCTATAACTTTACCACCATAAATCTTATTCCACCCATAACGAGTTTTGTACTGATACTGCGTTTTGCCATCCTCTGATACTTGTACTAACTTGTCGTAACGCATTAACAATCCGCTTGGTAATCTAATTCCTCTTTCATTAGGGTCTACACTAAGTACACCTTCTTTACCTAAAGATGTTGACATGTCTTTAGTTAACCCTTCTAGGGCCAGATGCCCTTGGCGCCATAACGCAGTAATGAATGGATATGTTTCTCGGTATACTTGTATGATATGTCGGGCTTCCTCTTCTTCAATTTCCACATTGAAAGTCTTAAGTTGGGCTTTGAATTTCTGCGCCCCCATGCCGTAGCCAGCTCCGAGGATTGTCGTTTTCCCCACAAATCGTTCTTGCGCCGTAACTTCTTCTTGACTCTTGCCATATATAGCTGAAGCCATGATTTTGTAAACGTCCTTGCCATCTCTAAAAGCCTCCACTAAATCGTCTTGTCCAGCTAGCCATGCCAATACTCGGGCTTCAATTTGGCTAGAATCGGCATCAATTAACATGTAACTTTCGGGTGCTACGATAGCCTTCTTTAACTTACCGCCGTTTGCACCACGGCTAGGTAGGTTCTGCAAGTTTAGGTTGTCACTACCACCCCACCGTCCTGTATGCGCCGCATAATATTTCAGGGGAACTGGCATCAAACCTCGTTTGGAAATCCCAATAAATCTTTCTGTACGAGTTTCTTCTAGCGTAGACTTTGTACCTAACCGAGCCGCTACTAAAGCCTGAACACGGATATCTTCATGCTCCATCAAAGCCTTAAACTCTTCATCGTTTTTGGCAAAGGCGAATGTTTCTTTTCCGTTGGCAGGGCTGATCTTGGTTGGAGGTATCACACCAAAACCTTTTAATAGTTCCGCAAACTTGGGGTTACTCATCAAGTCATCTTTGTCAGCGTTAGCTTCTTGTAGTAACTTCTCTTTCTTGTCTTTTATATCAGACAAGTGCATCTCAAGTAAGTTAAGGTCTAGGTCTAGTTTGGGTTGACAGAACATACGCAAGGTCAGGTCTATCAGCTTCATTTCCTTTTTAGGAAATCCTTTGTTAATCATTGTGTTGAACAATTTGTATGTAAGCTCTACATCATTGACGCAGTAATCGCCATACCTAGAAAGTTCTTCCTCTGAAAAATCTACCCTGTTTTTGCCGGCAGCTGATTCAACCTCATTACCCTTAACACCTAGATTGTATCTTTCAGCAAGTGCGCCGAGGCTACCGCCAACTTCAACACCATGCAAGGCACGACCCATACACAAGGTATCGGCATAGACTTTAGGATAAATACCGAAGCGCTCCCCCAGTATAAATCCGTCGAACATCATGTTGTGCGCTACGCACATTGAGTCTTTCCAAGGAAAAGTTTGTAGCCACACCAGTAATTCTTTGTGCGTTCCGCTAGCCCATTCGGTTTCGTTGCCGTTTAATTTGACCGCAACTCCAATGACCTCAAACCTATCGCTTCGGACATACTCTTCGGTAGTAAGTTTACTCAGACTATATACAGACTTTTCATAGAATGTTTCAAAGTCAATCGTTATAAAGTTCACTTATCTTGTGCCTTTCTTAAATGCTGGCTTTGCCAAACAAAACATATTTAATCGGAAAAATAACTAAACGAATCAATCTACCAAATACAGATGAACCGCCTGATGTATCAAATTCAATCGTATATTCTTTAATTACGGGCTTCATTTCTCTTGTGCCTTTCTTAGTAACATAATGCAATCCTGTGCATCGCTAGATGCCTCGTCATGCCCAGTTTCACGCAATAAATCTTCAGCCCATTTCAAAGTGCCTATTAGTTTCATCTTTTCTGTATGTGTAAGGTTTGTTATTCTTGCTTTCTTAAATGCTTCTTTCCAACGAATTAGTTGTTCTTTCTTCCATTCCTCACGCAACTCATAGTCAAAACGCAAAACACCTTCATCAGTTTCGCAATAGTATTCAAAGGCTTCGTTCATTTCTCTTGTGCCTTTCTTAGTGTTCGCCAGACAGTTCAAGTTGTAGATTACCTACTAAGCCTTCCCTATCAACTATGTTATGGGTGCAGTTTTCAAAGGCTTCATATAATTTTTTACGCAACTTTAGTATTTCTTGTTGGTTATAGGTAACTATTTGACAAGTAAATTTCAATTCAATTTCTTTAGCTTTCATTTCTCTTGTGCCTTTCTTAGTATTGCTCTGCCCAATTCAACAGGAAAGTTTCTCCAACCACCATCGGATTTTTTAGATTCTGTTAAAGCAAAGTCTTGCTCCACAGTTCTAAACACTTCCTCTATTTCCTCATCTGTTAGTGTCTTTTCTTTTTCTAATTGTTGGTAAGCCCATTGCTGTATTTCTACATCGGCTGTGCCATTTTTTAGCGCTTGTAGTTTTCCGTGGTAACTCATACTTCCTCCGTGTTCATCAAAAGACTGTATTTCACCATTTCCAATACACCTAATGTTTCGGCAATACTAATGTTGGCAAAAGGTTCTGAAGCAATAACATCCAATAGCTTTTCTTGTAACTCCACAAGTGTCGGCTTTGGGTTAATTGAAATTACATTCATTTCTCTTGTGCCTTTCTATCTTCAAACCAAGCCTGAATGAATCCGCAAAGAAATGCACCAATGATTCCTCCAAGCAATGCACTAGCTATTTCTGAATAACTTAAACAGGTCATTGCTCTTGTGCCTTTCTTAGTATTGCTCTAGCAAATAAAACCAATCTTTCAGGATTTTCACTATGGTAGCTATGGCAAAAATACTTAGCTTCAGATTTTATTTCCTCATCTGTTAGTGTCTTTAATTGTGGTGAGCAAGTGTGAATAGAATCGCCTGTAACTTTTTGCCCACAACTTAAACACGCAGTCCAAACTACAGGTTTATTTTTCATTTCTCTTGTGCCTTTTTTAGTATTGCTCTAGCAAACCGCATAATAAAGTTGTTATACCCAACATTTTTCAAATGGCACATATCCTGAATAGTGCGTATTTCTGCATCTGTTAGTGTCTTTTCAGCTTCTTGCGTAAAGTCAGATAGCCTTTGTAATGCAGCTTCCTTTTTCAACGCCTCAATTTCGGCTTGTTGCTGGCGTATTTTTGATTCAAATTCATCCATCTGTTCCAATGTCATGCGGCTTACATACTCCTCACCTTCACGCACCCATCTATAGATTATGTCGTTGCCAAAGTTAATCTCTTCGTATGCTTTCCAGTTCATCTGTTTACCCTCGCACTTTTAATTTCCTGCTCAAACATGTAGTTTAACTTCGCTTTCAACGCCTCTATTTCAGCTTGTTGCTGTTTATGTTGCATTTCTAATATCGCAATTCTGTCACGCTGTGCAACATGGCGCAGTTCGTACTTGGTCAGCTTTTCTTGTTGCTGGCGTAGCATGGTGGCTATTTGCACAAGCGGTCTATTACCATATTCCTGTGATGCTTCATCGCACCAATCGGCTAGTTCATTTGCGTTCATTTCTCTTGTGCCTTATTTGTATTAGGTTTTCTACCATCTTCATATCCATTGTCATAAGCCCTAATTTTTCCTGCTTTTAACGACTCTATTTCAGCTTGTTGCTGGCGTAGCATGGTTGCTATTTCAGTTGCATGGTTGTAAACCTGACCGCTATCAAACTCCATCAACAAATCAGCTAGTTCATTTGCGTTCATTAGCACCGCCCATCCATGTCAAGTTCTTCCGCTTCTTGTTGCGCCTTAAATCCCTTTAACAACATAGCATTTAAACCCCATTCCAATAGCAACTTCAATCCCTCTTTGTCAAATTCAACATGGGCATTGGCACTACCATCTTTGTTTTCTTTTACTTTAGTTACTTGTATTTTCATGCTTCCACCGCCTTTGCAACTTGTGTAACTATTTCTAACACATAGTTAATATCGTTAGGACTCAACTGCCCTAGCAACTGTATGATCTTTATCACTGCAACATCATTGTCTAATGGTTGGGGTTTTACTAAAGACTCAATCATTTTGATACCTCAAGGTTTCCAAGTTTTTGTTTAACTGCTCTTTTGCTACGAAATAAGTCGAACCATGCCCAAGATTTTTTATGTTTTCTTTTTTAAATAAATCTTCTTTTGATATCCACCCCTCTATCTCGCACCCTCTATCATCTACGATAGCCAGCATATAAATATCCGATGGAGAATTGATCTTACTTAAAGTAGCGAGTAAGTTACCTTGTTGGTGCCTTGTAGTTTTAACATCAACTGTTTTACCGCCTGTCAAAATCAAATCGTCCCCACCACTACGAGCATGAATACTAAAATCAGGACAAACATTTAATACTTTTGCAACACAGAACTCACCGATGACACCATCCATGTCAATATCCCAAGGGTCTTGCTTACCAACTTGTTGATCTTTAGTTTTATTTAGGTTGATACTGCGCCTGAGAAAACCAATCAGCCGACAAACATGCATCTCACCAGCGTTCAGATCAACTCTCATCTATATTCTCTTTAGATTCGGTTTCGTCACAGCGTTCTACCAGAGCAGCATATCCGCATATATCTACTAAGTTATCTCTGTGATTGGGGTTATTAGCGAACCGGGCCACTTTAACTAACATCATCATTGCAGCAACATCTTTAGCATTTAATTCTGCTACTACATCACCGCCATTTTCATCATGAATAGCCCCACCAGCCGCCATTAAATATGCGTTCCACATATTAGCAATCGTTTTTAAGTTCTTGCTTGGATGTCCGTAAGTTTTTTCACGATCACCATAAATAATGCCGTGCGCTTCTTTTAATATGTTAGTCATTTAGTCCATGCTCCATGAGTATCTTGCGTAGTCGTTGGCACTCTGCTTGAACAATATGCAACTGTTCACGCAACATTCTTATAGTATCTTCGTTGTCGTTGATCTTCACCCAACCAGCAAAAGGTATGCCGTAATAATCGTCATCATCAGTCTGTGCTTTAAGGCGATCTTCAGTAGTAAATGTCGTCATGAGTTCCTCACAAACTTAACGAGTTCACCAATAGAAAACACACACCACAATACCCACCACCACCAATCTGCACTGCCATGATACATAAAGAAAGCTGTTAACAAACTAATCATTACCATTCTCCTTGGTTGAATACTTCCTTGCACTTCGTCTTTCTGTGCAGTTATAGCATTGCCACCGATTGCGCTTGCCTTCGACTATCATACCTGTCATAGCTGGTTGCATTGACTGACAACTTGAACAGAACCTCTTACCTGTTAAACCTATTTCGGCTTCACGAGCCGCTTTTCTAATATCAATTTTTACGGACATACTTTCTCTTTTTGATTGCGACTATTCCATCATCGGATTCGATTTCGTTTCGGGCTTCTAGCATTGCATCTGCTATTTCGTAAGACCACTTACTAATAATTTCTTTTTTAAGTGTGTTTCTTTCCGCAACTAAAAGTCCGTTCAAAGCAAACATCGCAAAGCAATCTCGTAAATCGTTCTCGTTCATTTGATCTTCTTCTTTGCTAGTCCGCCAGCTTTACGCAGATCAGATGAGTGTAACTTCTTAACATCTTTATCTTTGATCTGACCAGCTTCTTTAGCAATCTTAGCCGCTTTCTTACGCTTAACAAACTTGTCTTCGCTTGTGACGAATCCACGCTTTGCGTTCTTGTCTTTGATATGCTCTTTAGCTTCGATCTGATCGTGCGCCCACTTCTTGCTAGGTGCTTCGATGATTACCCCTGTTTTCTTATCCTTGACCGCAGGGGCTACGATTTTTTCCTTTGTTGCCATATGTTTATCTTCCTCTCTGAGAGCTACGCTGATTGCCCATTGTAACTCTTCCCAAGTGGATCGTTGCATTACGACTGTGACATATCCTTGCCCACGCTTTATGTCGGCAAATATGTCGGTTAGTGTTTTGGCATGCCATTTCTGTACCTTTTTAGACTCGTGCTTTTTCTTGCTCACAACACATCTATCTTGGTTTCTAGGTAACGGATTACGGCTTTAGCATCCATGTATAAATGGCGCAGTCTAATCACTTCGTCTTGCAAGTGTTGAACATTTACTTCAGGGGTTGGTTCCGGCTCGGCTTCTTTTAATAATTCAAGCACGGATTTAGTTACGCTTGGTTTCTTTTTCTTTAACATCTTCTTCTCCTGTGGTTAATAAACTTGGTAAAAACTTTACATCTGCTTCTCGTATTACAAGGGCAACTCCACCGCAGTCTATGATCTTTTTGAGATTCAATTCTTGCAGTGCTGTGAGTTTCCCTTTTCCCGCTTTGGTTTCAATGCCGTAGAATTTACCTTGATGACAAACTAAAAAGTCAGGTGCGCCTTGCCTACCATAACCGCCTGTAACTGGCATCACATAGTAAGCGCCAAGCCCATCTAGGACTTGGCGAACCGCCTTCTTAACTTTCCCCTCGGGGGTCGTCGCCATCAAATTCTCCGTGAAAAACCCAAAATATATCTTCTCTAATTCGTCTGCCCACACCCTCGACTTCTTCGTTCTGTTTGCTAGGGTCGAGTAGCATAAGCACAGAGAGTTTATCTTGCACCCATTTTGGCAATTCGTCAACACTTTCGTAAGAATTTTTTAGCTGTGGTTTAAAAGCATCAATCATCTCGTAACATGTTGTTCCGACAGTGTTATCTTCATGAATCTGTACCCTATAAATCGGTATGGTTTTCATCATTTCTAGGTACGCAAGCAATACTTCCTCGGGGGCTGAAATCATCTTCTGCCCATTCACATCTTTCCAGTTTGCGCAAAAGCCTAGATCGTAGAATATATCTATGTATATCCCTTTCTCTTTTCTCATCATGTCTGATGACAACATTGTTATTACCCCCATGTTTAACCTCTCTCAATCCAAAATGTTCTATCGTCTACCTTCTGACCCACATACGGCACATACTGCTCATCTGCTAAGATGTTAAGGACAGATACTTGACCCGCTATGTCGGCCGGCAACTCGTTCATATGATAGGTAGTCGGCACATCGCTGGTAAAGTGCGCCCTCTCTGCCCATCTGTTATCTCGTACACCTTGGACTTCTTGCACATCGGCATAGGTATCTTCCCCTACTTGACGGAATCGGATAAACTGTGCTGATACTTTACGCATCTTCTCCTTGTTATAGTTATCCACTACTTCATCAATCTTGCTAGCAACCTCTCTGAACTCAGGGGTCTTGAACTCTATACCTTGTTTCATCAACGCTTGAATCTCAGCAACCAAAGCCATGTTGTTATTGTGTATTGACCTAGCTACCAATGCCAAGTTTCTTTCGGCTGTTTCGTTAACCCTTACCACATTGCAGTGCATATCCTCGTAGTAAGCCGTAGCCAACTCCCTGTGCGTAAACGGCACAAGATAAGTAAGAGCCAGCTTGACTGCCTTCTTTATATCCACAGTCATCTGCATACGATGTTGATCCCGATGCGTTGCATACTTAGCGTTCTGTATCTTGCGACTATATACACCATAGGTATCTTTACCACTATCTTTAACTCCGTTACTGCAAAAGTTAATCTGCCCTAATGCAAACGGATATTCGTCCATGTATACGGCAAACTCCTCGACCTGATAATACTGATGGTCAGGTGCAACTATCCTCGTAATATCTTTTGGGTAAAACTTTAGATTCGGCATTGCACTTTCAACCGCTTGGGCAAAGTTCTTAAGTTCTTCCCTTACAGGATAGTCATGGAAAGATGCAAAAGATTTATCTTTTGATCCCATAGCCATCTTAATTTTAGTTTGCATATGCTCATCAGCCATCAACTTCTTGATGTTAATTAGTTTTGTAGCCATATCATTCTCCTATATGTAAAGTTACTACTGCATTTCTGTTGCATACATACCGCCAATTCTGCGCATCAGCGATCTAAACTTTGCCCATGATTCTTTAGTCGGTTCAAACCTACCATTATCGATAGCACCAATGTCATAAACCGATAGTCCAGCAAGTGCCATACGCTTGTCATGCTCAGGGTTTTCAAGGATTTCTCTTGCTAAGTTCTTATCTATTTGTTTTACCCAGTACCAATAGCTAGTCGCACCTAACGATTCGGCATAGGCTTGCTTACTATCACCCAATGTATCGCCCATTACAGGTAACACAATCTGCATCCATTCCCACATGATCTTGATAGGTTCTTTGAAGTGTGCATCTACCTCTTTATCCACTCGTCTTGTAGGCATGGGCAACAGATCGCCGACACGCTTGAAGCCAGTTCCATCAACCTTGAATACAAGTTTGTGATCTTCAATCATGGTAAAGGTCTTGTTGTTCCAATCTATCTTAGACTTAAACTTAGGTAGGTAATACTCCTTGCCTTCGTACCTGACAAAGTGTTTACCATTACCAGTCCAGTCAAACCGCATACCACTAGGCAAGTATCTATCTAAAAATGTATAGCGAGATACGGACATACCACCATCTGAATGGTTATGGATTGTCAGGTAATCACCATCTCCCTTGCGTTCCCACATAATCGGTGCAGTCTGCTCAACCATTACTGGATCATTCACATACATATTGAATGACCAATGACCATCTAATAATAAGTATTTTGTATCACTTACTTTCATGACACGATTCCACCAATATCTGCGTTCGGCTAGTGGTCGCAAGTCTTGCGCTTTCCTTGCACCTTGAATCGGTTTCGTTTCTGCATAGCACTTAGCTACGGCATCAAAGCTATTCAACATTCCCATCATTTATCTCCTTCGATTAAGTTAATGAATCTACCAATTACAAAACCTACACCAAATACCAACAACATTGCTAATGCACATAAAGCCAAACCTACCATCCAATTATTGATTTCAAGTACGATCTGCATATCAGTCCTCTATATGTAAAGTTACACCCACATCTGCTTTCGCTGAACTGTTACCCTGAATACACCAAACCACAGGCACAGACCATTGACCCCACGAACCCACATAGCCATCGGTCAACATCACTACGGCTTCGGGCTTGATATTATGTTCTGCCATGTATCTCGGCACACACTCGGGATCAGTTCCACCACCGCCAGCTGGCTTCGTTGATCTAACTAAGTTCTCCCGGGATTGTTCGTCATACACTTCCTCTTTACATACTAAGGTGTCCCAATACATCAAACGAATCTTGCTAGGTTTAACCTGATCGCATATGCCCTTGATCTCGGTTAAGAACTTGTTAAGTTCATGCTGACCAATCGAACCCGAGGTATCGACACCGATCACGATCTCACCCATTGTTTCGCTGATAGACGAGGGCATCAGTATGTCCATGCCTATGTATCTACGATTAGGTTTCTTCCATGTCGAGTAATCTTTACCAGCACAAGTTGTTGTCACAAAGTCACGCAGTAACTCTTTCCAATCCTTCTTGGTCTGCAATAACTCTGTGATATCACGATTGCCACCCGAGCCAGCTTTACCAGCTAGAACTGCACCTTGCCTTACGGCTTCGTCAATCTCCTTAGCCAATGCTTCGGCTTCCTCGGCTGACATATCTTGTGCGCCGTCCCAGTCATGGTCATCGAACCCACCACCACCGCCACCACCTTCACCATCATTATCTTGCGGGGGTAGTTGGTCAAAGACTTGTTTAGCGTTCATGTTGCGATACTTCTCATCAGCACAACCGCCCTTCGGCATACTAATCCACTTACCCAAGTTCATATCCAATAACTTCTGATTGATAACATAGTCACAAGCCATGTTCGCCCGCATATGATCTATGTCATGCAAGTTCTTCCAAGTTGTTAGATGCCGATACATTTTGTGATAGCACTCATGTAGTATTAGGAATCTAAATTCGGCATCATTCAAACTATCGACGAACCTACGACCATATATCTCATCTCGCCCGTTCGTTGCGGCAGTTGGGCAATCATCTGATATCTTCTTACTACCAATCATCAACACACCAGCAAGCGCTACGAACTCATCACGACCCAATATATCAGTCGTTGCTTTCCATAGCCGTTGCTCGGCGGTTAGTTCTTTACCAATGGCTAGCATTGTTATTCTCCTGTTAATTTATTGATTAACTGCGTTATTTCATTCCATGTTTTATCTGCTTCTTTGTTTAGTTTTCCAGTCATGTGTTCTTCCGTCGTAACTTCTGCGTAGTGTTCAATCAATGACCTTAACTTAGAACCAATCAGCAATTTATCCATATCATTCTCCTGTTAGATGTAAAGTTACTTCTTATCTGCGGTAAACATAAAGTTGTTAGCCATGCACCATGCAGTAAACTTCTTATTGGTCATGACAAGTCCTTGCTTCTGGTATTTAGGGTTACGAACTTGCATAGCAAACAATGATTGCGCTTCCATATCTAACCGACCAAGATAGTCCATGAATGGATCGATCCATTCCTTGTTCATGGTAGCCAATGCACGATAGACAACCATCACGACTGCTGAACTATTGCTAGGAACTTTAGCGTTCATCGGATCGTTCTTGATATCTTCTTGGCGAGGCAACTCATCTACCAGCTTGATGTATGCACCGAGGTCAGAGCCAGCACGATCACCGATAGTGCCGATTAGATTCGACTTCAATGCGTTCTCGCTGATTCTATCCTTAGCCCATAGCCAATGTGATGCCAGTTCCAGCGATCTTGGAGTAACGAAAGATGGTCGTTGCGCTTGTGGGTGATAGATGTATGGATTACCACCGACTTCATCATCAGGTTTCTCTACATCTTCAAACGATTGGAACAGTTGCTCACCATGTTCTTTAACCCATAAGATCATTGATGGGTGAATACCAGCATTGAAAGCAAACCCTTCGATCCATTCCGTTGCAGTCGGCTTCTTCATGCGTATTGTGGTGATACGATTTCTATGATGTGGCATGAGTAAGTCACCGACACCTTCTGTGCCGAGGTTAGTAGTTGCAAAGATAATCGATCCATCAGGTAACTTCTTACTACCCATTGTGCGTTCTAACATCACACGCATCATGCCGTTCTTAACCATTGGGTTAGCCTTACCGAACTCGTCAATCATTAGAATGATTGGCTTACCATGATGTAGTCCCATCTCCTCGTTAGGCACGAACCGAACAAAGTCATCTGCACTATCGTCACGCAGTATCTTCGGTAACATCAGATCACCCAAGTCTTTCGTGGTGCAGTCAAAGTAACAAGGCACATGATCGGGTAGCTTGCTGGCTAACATCTTTAGGATAGATGATTTGCCTGTCCCCATATGACCTTGAACTAAGGTAGTAAGTTTACTTCCAGTTGCTAGGATTGAATCGACACACTCGTCGAGGGATTGTGCATAAATGCGGTCTGCTGTTGCGATGGCTTTAGCCATGATGATTCTCCTTATGTTGTTAATAGGTGCTACGATTGTGAGGAACTGCGGTTACCACGAAAACTCTTTTAATAATGAATCTACTTTCGTCTTTGTATCTAGGCGCAAGTAGTCATCTTCTCTCAGTGCATCAGGTGTAATGCCGAGCATTACAGATTCGAGCTTGGCTTTAGCTAGCTTCATTTTTGTGTCGCCAGTTACATTGAACTTATCCAATAGCCCGATCATCTCGGTTACATTCGACACTAATGTATCTCTGAATATCTGCTTCTTATTACCAGCCAGCTTGCTACTCATATTAGTAAGTGCTTCATGTGTTCTATCCCATACATCTTTGTATGCTTGTTCTAGGTTGGCTTGATAGTAGTTGGCATAGCTTGTCTTTAGCAGTGCTTGTGCTTCATTGCCAACATCAATGCGCCAATCGCCGACCTCAGGCACAGGGCAATACTTCACCGAGAACTTAAACTTATCTCGGATTGATTCAGCGTCGGGATAGTCCTCGGGATTGAATAGACTGCCTAGCTTCATCTGCGCTTGCAATACCAGCTTGTCATATTGGTTCAAGAAGTCTGCCACCTTGCCGTTGAAATCGGCTTCATACTGGGTGATCTGCTTCTGATAATCAAAGAACATACTAGTAGTTAGTAGGCGCAGTCCGCTATCTGACCATGGCATAGTCGCATGATAGTGATAGGTTCGTGTATTGCCAGCGTGTTTACCGATTGCATCAAAGACTGGCTCATCAGCAAATAGCTTCTTGTTATAGTTACCAGCCCGAGTTGATGTGTGCTTCTGTGTATCGATCTCGGCACTAACTTGTTTATCAAACTTGCGCCCTGTCCATACGCTAAGGTTTAGCTCGACCAGCATTGCGCTACTACTGATTGATGGTATCGACCCAACCTCTACTTCAGATGTAAGGTTACTTCCGTTATTGCTTGGCGGTGTATTGAAACTGTTGCGTGTGTTTACTCCAGCCGCATTGTAATGACTTATACTCATGATGATTCTCCTGTTGTTAATAATATTTACTACGCTTTACCACTCTATAATATATTATAGAAGACTTTGACACTACTGTCCAGTTTTCAGCCCACCGAAATGGGTGCGGGGTATCGTCAGGAAATACTTCTCCTCATCCATTGATTGAAGATGCACTAATCCATCACTCCAACCAATGATGCAATAAATCCGACCATTGATACGCTTGATATCTCCTGTCCTCATTTGATTACCCTTTCAAACCATACTGCCAATTCATACAATAGCCACAAAGTGCCGAACCAAATCGCTACCCATTTCAAAATAGGTAATAACTTATCCCAATCGGTTTCACACCGCCATATTGGTGTGGCATAGTCAGCCGTTCTAAATGCTTCGTCAACAGTTCGGTGCGTTTTGTTCGAATGGATTATGACTGCGGGATCAATGTCCGACTGATACACGAACTTAGTGCGCCTTGTTACTGGCTTACTTAGTGATACAGGTTTTACTTTAGTTACTCTCATCTTCTTCTCCTGTGTAGGTTTCTAAATAGGTCTTTGGGTTAAGTGCATAGCCAAACAGATAAAGCAATGGGTTAGATTCGGCAATGAGTCTGCGCTTGGCTTCCTCGGTTTCTAACTCTTTGATTCTGTTACTCAATGCGTTAGCGTTGGCTTCCTCGATTAAAGATAAGCGTTTGCGTGATGCTTTGGTTGCGTGTAGGCTCATGTTATTCTCCTGTGCGTTTAGGATTTAACTGCTTTAGCAATTCGGGGTCTGTGATACAGAAGTAGTTGCTCTTGTTCATCGGTGCAATGGTGAACTTCTTTTGCTTGGCTAACTCCTCACCACAAAAAAGACAATGTTTATAACCTAATGCCCAACGGCGAGTGTCGATACTGTCGCCACATTGTCTACATAGATGATTTACTTTTGACATAGTGATTCTCCTGTTAAGTTGTTTGTCAGTTAATAACTTAGATGTAAAGTTACATCTGCAATGGTCGAGCTGACAATTCCCAATCCATATAAATATTATACTGTCAAAGTCTATCAAGGTCAATTAAACAGTATTTGTCCCTATTAGTGCTTTGGTTGTAGCCAGCTAAGTATATGATTTCTAATATTGTTCCATATGTTCCAAAAGTTCCAAGGTAAATAGGCTTTGGTTCCAAAAAGGTCTGAGTAAAAAGAGTGCTTCTTTCAGGTTTGATTTTGCCCAAACCCAAAAAGTGCTGGAACTTTTGGAACTTTAGGCACTTTATTGATTTATAAGGGTTTTTTCAGGAACTTTATCAGGAACAACTGGAACAATATAAGGGTTAACCCTATGCTTTATGCTGCTTAAAGTCACTGGTATCTTAGATGTAACCTTACATCTACCCTATTGACAAAGCCAAAAAATACTGTTAACCTGTGCACAGGTTAACACCTAAACACATGACCAAACGACCCTGATGACCCTATGCTTAACGCTGCTTCAAGTCACTGGTATCAATATGGCTGTAAGGTTACAGCCAAAAATTAGGACGCAAAAAAGCCACCCCGAAGGGTGGCTGTTAAGTTACTACTAGATGTATTACTTAACTTGTTTCAATACTGCAAGGGCTTCAAGGGCTTGCTTATCCTTGAGCATACCTTCCCAACCATTCTTGCACTTGCCTATTGACTCAAGGGCTTTCTTAACATAATAGCGAGCCATTTGTTCTTGAGTTTTAGGTTTTGCCTTTTCGGTTTTACCTGATGCGATATTGCCTTCAAGTTTGACCATTGCCTTTTTAATATTGCCAAACAAGGTAGGAATGGTTTTAGTAGTTAATACAGTCCTTTCCACTTGCTTAGTCATATTTAAAGACTTTGGTTCTGCACTATAGAGCTTTTGAGCATCTTTATCAAAACCCTGCACAATGTAACCGATCACTTGATTACGGAAAGCCACTAACGATTTATCTTCGTCGTTAGCACCTACAAAGTGATAGCTACGCTTGCCATTGGCATATAGCAATTCAGCCAGTTGTTGGTTCTTGTTTGTAGCCTGATTCGCTACTTGCACGAACTCAATAATCAGAGCTTTCTCACTATCGTTAATGCTTACTGCTTTCTCTACGGGCTTAGTATTAGCTAATGCTTTTACTTGAGCTTCGATTGCGTTTACTTGTTTCATTTGATTCTCCTTCAGTATGTCGTAAGCAATATGCCCCGATCCATAAGTAATACTTTAACAGAGTTTGATATCGTTTGCAAGTTTAGATGTAACTTTACATCTGAATGGCTCTTTTAAACCACGCCGATTCTAGCCCTATATAGCACCCCCACCCCCCACTTTTTAAAAAAAGGATTGTTACACTCTGTAGGACTACTAATTCGCACGAGACAAACCCAACTTTTCGGTTTCGGCCCGCAGTATTGGGCTACAGGGTTTACCCTAATATAGCGAAGGCCCCCCTTGTCATAAAAATGCCATACCCCCAAAATTTTTTATATGTAAAATTTGAGAATGACCCCCAAGGAGAAGCTGCATGAATTTCATAGTAAGAAAAGTAGACATAAGGAACTCGTCAGTTCAAAGCCTCCTAGTTTTCCTGCAGAAAAAAATTCTTCCGTCGGATTCGGTTTATCAACCGACACGTGGGCATTGGTGGATTGCATACACAGAGGATGGCAAGCCCGTGGGCTTTGCAGGTCTAGTGAGATCGATTCAATGGAGCGATACAGGCTACTTATGTAGAGCAGGTGTGTTGTATGAATACACAGGTAAAGGGTTACAAAAGCGTCTTATTAAAGCTCGGTTAGCTCAAGCTAAGAAGTTAGGTTGGAGTTGGGTTATCACAGATACAACAAATAATCCCGCAAGTGCCAATTCTCTTATATCATGTGGTTTCAAGATTTATAAACCCGGTAATCCGTGGTCTTTTAGAAACGCAATATATTGGAAATATAAGGTGCATCCTGATGCCGTACAAAGATCCGAGCGTAAGAAAAAGCAAACACAAAGAGTACTCCCGTAAGCATTACGAAGCAAATACAGAAGAAGTAAAGAAGAAAGCAGCCGCTCTAAAACGCCAGAAGCGTGAAGAGTGGTATGCATTTAAAAGTACATTTAAGTGTACGAATTGCGGATTCGACCATCCCGCTGCAATCGACTTTCACCACGTAGATAGAACAGACCACCGTTCTGTAAACCGTCTAGCCCAGCTTGGTAACTATAAGGCGGCCAAGGAAGAAATCAAAAAATGTATCCCCTTATGTGCAAATTGTCACAGGATCCACCACCACGAAGAACGAACTGTTGCAAAAAAGAGACGCAGAAAGAAAAAAGTGTAGTACACTTGCAACATCGCAATCACGTCGGACTTGACTTTGATGCAATTACACGTAGAGCCGGACTTGGCAATAGCATTCCCGGAAGACAATCCGGTGTTAGCAAACTTTATTGAGAAGGCACAAGCAGCCTGTAATTCTGCGGAACTACTGGGGCTGGATATGACGCCGACTGAAAAAGATAAAGAAGTAGCTGAGCAAACTACATACGCTATTGCTTCTAACGAAGAAAAAGCAAACAAAAAATTAGTCAAGAAAGACCTTAAACCTGCAGCTTATGGTGAGGTTAAAAAGGTTTTGGACGAGTACAGCACCCGTGTTGTTGAAAATGCCATGCAGATTCGGCTCCTTGTTACTAATAAACTCATTCTAGATAGCGATTCACCAGACGATCGCACCCGTTTACGTGCTTTAGAACTACTTGGTAAGATCACAGACGTTGGTTTGTTTACTGAGAAGAGCGAAGTCACTATTAATAACCGCTCAACACAAGATCTTTTAGAGTCTGTACGTGCGAAAATACAACGTTTGATGCACCCTGTTGATGTAGAAGACGTAAAAGAGGTCAAAGTCAACGGCGAAACCATAGATTTAGACGCAGAACTAGGCCCAGATGAGGAAAAGTCAGATGGAAATACTGGAAACTGACGCACTTTCTTCGTTAACTGATGCCGAGCTAGAGTTTTTAGCTAAAAATCTTGACAAATTTGATGAAAATGAAGCAGAAGAGCTAGAATTAGTAGTCGATGAACTAGCAAAACGCAAAAGTTCTAGGGCTTGTAGGCTAGATTTGATAGAATTTTGTAAGAAAATGCAACCAGATTACAAGGTTGGCAAGCATCATAGACGCCTTGCAGACCTGCTAATGGACATTGCAGAAGGTAATAAGCACCGTGTTTGCGTCAATATTCCACCTCGTCATGGTAAATCCCAGCTTGTTTCTATCTATTTTCCGGCATGGTTTTTGGGTAAATACCCAGATAAAAAGGTACTAATGGTGTCACACACCACCGATTTAGCGGTGGACTTTGGACGAAAAGTGAGGAACATAATTGACAACCCCCTTTATAAAACGGTATTTCCAACAGTCAATTTGGCACAGGATAACAAGTCTGCTGGGCGCTGGAATACTAATGCTGGCGGCGAGTATTACGCTTGTGGTGTGGGTTCTGCTTTGGCAGGTCGTGGTGCCGATTTACTCTTGGTTGACGATCCACATAACGAACAAGATATTATTAACGGAAACTTCGATGTTTTCGAGAAGGCTTATGAGTGGTTCACTTACGGTGCTCGTACTCGTCTTATGCCGGGAGGCCGTGTTGCGATTGTTCAAACTCGTTGGCACCAAGATGATTTGAGTGGTAGAGTTAAGCGTGACATGGTTCAAAACGAGGAAGCTGACCAGTATGAAGTTGTTGAGTTCCCTGCAATCTTTAACGAGAACACCCCAGAAGAACGTGCTTTATGGCCTGAGTGGATGCCTTTACCCGCTTTGCGTCAAACTAAGGCCTCTATGCCTGTGTTCCAATGGAACGCTCAATACCAACAGAATCCAACCGCCGAAGAAGCCTCCGTCGTCAAAAGGGAATGGTGGCAATGGTGGAAAAGCGAAAGACCACCTCAGTGTGAATACATCATCATGTCCCTTGACGCTGCAGCAGAAACCCACAACCGGGCCGACTTTACTGCGCTAACAACGTGGGGCGTGTTCATGAATGACGAGAACGGCGCCTACAACATCATCTTATTAAACAGTATTAAGAAGCGTTTAGAGTTTCCAGAGTTAAAAGACTTGGCACTAAATGAATACAGAGAGTGGGCACCAGATGTATTTATAGTGGAGAAAAAGTCAGCGGGCACTGCGTTATATCAAGAATTGCGTAGAACTGGGTTAGCCGTGCAGGAATATACCCCACATAGGGGTTCCGGTGATAAACTAGCAAGACTTAACAGCGTAGCAGATATTATCCGTTCCAGTTTAGTTTGGGTTCCGGAAACTCGTTGGGCTGAAGAGTTGGTGGAGGAGATTGCAGGATTCCCATTTATGAGTCATGATGACTTAGTGGACTCCACGGTCATGGCACTAATGCGGTTTAGAAATGGTGGCTTTATCCGCTTGCCAAGCGATGAGCCGGATGAGATTAGGTATTTTAAGAGCGCTAGAAAAGCGTACTACTAAGGATAAATTATGGCAATAGATAAGGCAATGTATGCAGCACCTCAAGGTATCGAGGAATTAGCGCAACAAGAATCACCATTAGAGATTGAGATTGAGGATCCAGAGTCAGTCAGAATTGGCATGGATGGATTAGAAGTTGTTTTAGAAAAAGAACATGATGGCGAAGAAGGGTTTAACGATAACCTAGCCGAATATATTAGCGAGGGTGATCTTACACAACTTGCTGGTGATCTGATTGGTGACTTTGACGAAGACGTCGGCTCACGTAAAGATTGGATTCAAACCTACGTGGATGGCTTAGAACTCTTGGGCCTTAAAATTGAAGAACGAGCTGAGCCGTGGGAAGGCGCTTGTGGAGTCTACCATCCACTCCTTGCAGAAGCATTGGTTAAGTTCCAAGCAGAAACTATGATGTCTATTTTCCCAGCAATGGGTCCAGTTAAGACACTTATCGTTGGTAAAGAAACCCAAGACAAGAAAGAAGCAGCTGAGCGTGTCCAAGATGACATGAACTATCAGTTGACCGAAGAGATGCCTGAATATCGCCCAGAGATGGAGCGTATGTTATGGGGTTTAGGTCTTGCTGGTAATGCGTTCAAAAAGATTTACTACGATGCAGCATTAGGTCGTCAGGTTGCAATGTATGTTCCAGCTGAAGACATGGTAGTACCTTATGGTGCGTCTGACTTAGCTAGCTCGCCACGTGTAACGCACGTGATGCGCAAAACAGAGAATGAGCTTAGGATCCTACAGGTTAATGGCTTATATCGTGACGTTGACTTGGGCGACCCACATAGCTCACTAGATGAAGTTGAGAAGAAGATTGCTGAGAAGTTGGGCTTTAGAGCCACAACAGATAGTAGATATAAAGTTCTTGAGATGCACGTCGACCTCGACTTGCCGGGCTTTGAAGATAAGGATGACAACGGTGAACCCACCGGTATTGCACTGCCATATGTAGTGACAATCGAGAAGGGCACAATGACCGTTCTATCTATCCGCAGAAACTGGGAACCAGATGATGAACTTAAAAAGAAAAGACAACACTTCGTACACTACGGGTATATTCCCGGTTTTGGTTTTTATTGTTTTGGTCTCATCCACCTTATTGGCGCTTATGCTAAAAGTGGCACTTCCATTATTCGTCAGTTGGTCGATGCAGGGACACTATCCAATTTGCCGGGCGGCTTTAAGACCCGTGGGTTGCGTGTCAAAGGGGACGATACTCCAATTGCCCCCGGAGAATGGAGAGATGTTGATGTTCCGTCTGGCGCAATGCGTGACAACATCATGCCCCTCCCATACAAGGAGCCAAGCCAAGTCCTAGCAGGATTGATGGATAAGATCATTGAGGAAGGACGTCGCTTTGCGAATACTGCCGATTTGAACCTATCAGATATGTCAGCCAACGCCCCAGTTGGTACAACGCTGGCAATCTTAGAGCGCACATTAAAAGTGATGTCTGCTGTTCAGGCACGTATTCACTTCTCATTAAAACAAGAACTCAAACTGCTCAAGCATATTATTGCTGAGTACGCACCAGAGGACTATAACTATGACCCAGTCGAAGGCGATCGTAAGGCGAAGAAAAGCGACTACGATAACGTCGATGTCATTCCAGTCAGCGATCCTAATGCAAGTACGATGGCGCAAAAGATCGTACAGTACCAAGCGGTATTTCAGTTGGCTCAAGGCTCGCCCCAGCTTTTCAACATGCCTCTCCTCTATCGCCAGATGCTCGATGTATTGGGGATTAAGAATGCACACAAACTCGTTCCGATGGACGAAGACCAGAAACCGACAGATCCAGTTACGGAAAATCAAAACATATTGATGCTTAAACCGTCAAAAGCTTTTGCATACCAAGACCACCAAGCACATATTACTGTGCACATGAGTGCAATGCAGGATCCTAAGATTGCTCAGTTGTTGCAAAACAATCCAATGGCGCAGCAGATTCAAGCAGCTATGATGGCGCATATTAACGAGCACTTAGGCTTCCAGTATCGTGTCGAGATTGAAAAACAACTTGGTTCTACATTGCCTGCTCAGACAGACGAAAGTGGCGATGATATACATTTAGATCCACAAGTAGAAGCTCAGCTCGCTCCGTTGTTGGCACAAGCCGCAGTTAAGTTATTGCAGAATAACCAAGCGCAAGTCCAGCAACAACAGGCACAACAGCAAGCACAAGATCCTCTGATTCAAATGCAGCAACAAGAGTTGCAATTAAAGCAACAAGCTCAGCAAGCTCAGCAACAGAAAGACCAAGCAGAGATGCAGCTCAAGCAACAACAGTTGCAGTTAGAGCGTGAAAAAATGCAGTTGCAAGCACAAACTGCTATGAAGACAGCCGATTTGAACGCAATGTCTAAGGCAGCTGATATCCACAATCAACAACGTGGACGTCAGATGGAACATCAGTTTGAAGCAGCTAAGACATTAGCTGACCATGGACATGCTAGGCACCTAGCTGACCAGCAGTTAGAAGCACAAGCTAAACAGCAACCTAAGGAGAAAACTAAAGAATGAGCGACCATCTCGATTACCTGATCGGACAGTATCAGGAGAGAATACAGATGCTTGGTGATGCCCTGACATACGGACAAGCTAAGGATTTTGATGAGTACAAATACACATGTGGACAAGTTCGAGGTCTTGAAGCTGCATGTGCCATTATTAAAGACCTCAAACAACGATTGGAGAACTCGGACAATGAGTGAACTAAACCTTAGCCAAGCAGTAGACTTAGCTGCAGTTATGGCTAGAACAGCGGAAGAAAGAGCTAAACAGCTTCCACAACCGCAAGGATATCGCATCCTATGTGCGATTCCAGAAGCAGAAGAAGCATTTGAAAGTGGGATTATCAAGTCTGACGAGACCCGTCGGCACGATGAGCTGCTCACAACGGTACTTTTTGTGGTCGATTTAGGCCCAGATTGCTATGCCGATAAGGATCGTTTTCCTAACGGACCTTGGTGTAAGAAGGGTGACTTTGTCCTTGTACGCCCAAATGCAGGCACTAGACTGGTAATTCACGACCGTGAGTTCCGGATTATTAACGATGACTCTGTGGAAGCCGTAGTGCAAGATCCACGTGGCATCAAGCGTAAATTCATTTAAGGAGCCGGACTATGGCAGATTTAGAGAATCAAGAATATAAGTTCCCTGATGAGATCGAAGCTGAAACTAAGGGTAAACCCGTAGAAGATCAGATTGAGATTGAGATCGAGGACGATACCCCCGAAGAAGATCGTGGTCGCAAACCAGCAGATCCTGAGAAAGTCAAACAATTAGAAGTAGAAGTTGACGATCTAGACAAGTACAGCAAGGAAGCTAAAGACAAGCTCATTAAGATGAAGCGTGTCTGGAATGACGAGCGTCGCCGTGCTGAAGCTGCTGAAAGAGAGCGCCAAGCTGCAGTAGATGCTGCCCAACGCTTGCTTACCGAGAATCAACGCATGAAATTAATGCTTGAAGAAGGTGAAAAAGAGTATAAGGAAGCTAAGAAAGATACGGCAAAAGCGCAACTTAAAGCTGCTAAACAGGCTTATAAAGAAGCTTATGAAGCTGGTGATGCTGACAAGATCATGGAAGCCCAAGAAGAAATGACTAGGGCGCAGATGGAACTTGACAAAGTCAAGAAATTTAAGCTGCCAGACTTGCCAAAAGAAGAATATGTTGTACAATCACCACAACAGTATCAAAATGCACCAAGACCTGACGATCGGGTCGTGGAATGGCAAGCGGATAATCCTTGGTTCGGACAGGACGAAGAGATGACTGCAGCGGCTCTAGGACTTCATGAGAAGCTAAAACGTCAAGGGGTGCAGGTTGGATCTGAAGAATACTATGCAACGTTGGACAAGACGATGCGTAAACGGTTCCCAGAGAATTTTGAGGAAGACTCAGAACCAGAAGTAGAAGTAGAAGTAAAGCCAAAGGCAGACACGCCAAAAGCTAAACCAGCAACGGTAGTTGCTCCGGCAACTAGGTCGACGGCACCTAAGAGAGTTCGGTTAACGCAATCGCAAGTAGCGCTTGCTAAAAAACTTGGACTTACCCCAGAGCAGTACGTTAAAGAACTTATTAAAGTGGAGGCATGACAATGGCCCAGAACAAATTAAGCCGTGAGGCAGATAACCGTGAATTTAGTGAACGTCCTAAGCAGTGGATGCCACCAGAGCTACTCCCAGAGCCAGACAAGCAACCGGGGTACGGTTACAAATGGATTCGTGTTTCAATGTTGAACAGCCCAGATCCACGCAATATTAGTGTGCGTTTCCGGGAAGGTTATGAGCCTGTTCTACTTGAAGAACAACCCAAATTTAAACTGTTAGTCGATGACGGTAGTCGTTTTAAAGACAATATTGAAATTGGCGGGTTATTACTTTGCAAACGTCCTATTGAGATGGATCAACAACAACGCAAGTATTTTGAAGATCAAACACAAGCTCAAGCAGATGCTGTAGACAATAACTTAATGCGCCAAAGTGACTCTAGAATGCCGATCTTTATGGAACGGAAATCAACAGTAAGCTTTGGATCTGGTAATTAAATTTTAGGAGATTTAAATGGCTTATCCTACAGTATCAGCCCCTTACGGGCTAAAGCCAGTTAACCTAATTGGTGGTCGTGTATTTGCTGGTTCTACCCGCATGTTCCCTATCACTAACGGCTATTCAACCAGCCTTTACAACGGTGACGTTGTTCAATTAGGTGCTTCTGGTGCAACACAAGGTACACTGATTGCTTCTACCCTCAACCCAACAACGGGTACTGCAACTGGTGGTTCTATTGGTATTTTTGTTGGTTGTGAATATTCCACAACCGGTGGCCCAATCTACGGCAAAAACCGCTATCAGTACTGGAATGCTTCTACAAGCGCTCCTGATGCTATCGGCTATGTTGTTGATGATCCTCAAGCAGTTTTCCAAACTGTAGTATTGGCAAACGGTACTTCTAACTCCAGCACTATTCAGTACATTAACCCAGCTTTTGTTGGTTCTAATGCTTACTATTTAGGCGCACTCAATAGCAACACTGGCTCTACAACTACTGGCGATTCTGCTGCTGGTATTGCTATTGCTACTACCGCTATTGGTACTGGCGTTTTAAGTCCAAACGTTGCTGCTGCTCCATTCCGTATTGTTCAGCTCGTTACAGCATCTGCTGTTACTGTTACCGGTAACGCTACAACTTCAAGCACAACCTTGACTTTGTCTGCTGCTAACTCAGCTATTCAGCCCGGCATGGCAGTTTCAGGCCCCGGCATTAATGCTGGTTCTAACACTTGGGTTACCCAAGTAAACGGCACTGCTGTTACGTTGAGCGCCGCAGTTACTACTGCACAATCAACCGCTGCACAGTTTTCATTCACCGGCTATCCAGAAGCATTAGTAACATGGAACTTTGGTTATCAGAGTTACATGAATGCTACTGGTATTTAATTAAGGAGCATTTAAATGGCTATTTCTCGTGCCCAACTACTAAAAGAGTTGCTCCCCGGATTGAACGCTTTGTTCGGTTTGGAGTACGCTCGCTATGGTGAAGAACACAAAGAGATCTACGAAACAGAGACCTCTGAGCGTTCTTTTGAAGAAGAAACAAAACTGTCAGGCTTTAGCGCTGCACCAGTCAAGAACGAAGGCCAAGCCATCGCTTACGACAATGCGCAAGAAGCATGGACAGCTCGTTACAACCACGAAACTATCGCTCTTGGCTTTAGCTTGACCGAAGAAGCAATCGAAGATAACCTCTACGATTCTTTATCAGCTCGCTACACCAAAGGCTTAGCTCGTGCTATGGCTTACACCAAACAGGTTAAAGCTGCTGCAGTTTTGAACAACGGTTTCAACACCCAAGTAACATACGGTGACGGACAAGCATTGTTCTCAACAGCACATCCTTTGATTTCTGGTGGTGTTAACGCCAACACTCCATCTACTCCTGCTGACTTGAACGAAACTGCATTAGAAAATGCTGTTATTCAAATTGCTGCTTGGACTGATGAGCGTGGTCTCTTGATCGCTGCTAAACCTAAGAAGTTGGTTGTTCCTCCTGCACTTCAGTTCGTTGCAACTCGTTTGCTCGATACTGAACTCCGTGTTGGTACAAACAACAACGACATCAATGCAATTAAGAACAACGGTTCTGTTCCAGAAGGTTACACAATTAACCACTTCTTGACCGCAACCAACGCATGGTTCTTGACCACTGATGTTCCAAACGGTTTGAAGCACTTTGTTCGTATCCCATTGCAGAACAGCATGGACGGCGACTTTGATACTGGTAACGTACGTTACAAGTCTCGTGAGCGTTATTCC
>Ga0208388_1000013_pt1 | contig 60665 bp, 88 predicted proteins | sample CryBogCBH18Jul07_FD_185511 | JGI IMG/M metagenome (GOLD analysis project Ga0208388, IMG submission 185511) | Freshwater microbial communities from Crystal Bog, Wisconsin, USA - CBH18Jul07 (SPAdes) (version 2) | ecosystem: Environmental > Aquatic > Freshwater > Lake | place: Crystal Bog...
CACCTCCTGAGCCGCCACAAAAAATTCCATGTGCGCCACCACTAGCACTTCCACCACTTCCAGCAGTAGAATTAAAATTAGGATTGTTTTGTGCCGCTCCACCGCTCCCACTATAACCCGCTGCTCCACCCCCATTGCCGCCTATAGTAGCACATGGAGTACCACCGCCACCACCACTAAATCCAGTTCCATTAATAACAGTTCCACCACTTCCAGCAATACCAGTTGAACCATTAACTCCGCCACCCGCAGAAACTGTTGTACTATTAAAAGAACTTAATTTAGAAGTAGTTGTACCAGAACCAACAACTACAGCATAAGAATTACTTGGTGTTACAGAAAAATTATTAACATAGGCTAATGCTCCCCCACCACCTCCACCGCCAGATGTACAACCAGCACAATTTCCAGGTCCCCCTTTACCGCCAGCACCAATTGCTACAACAGAAACTGAAGTGACACCCGCAGGTGCAACCCATGAGTAAGAACCAGAGGATGTGTAGGATTGCGAGCCTATTGCGGCAGTTGTCGTTACTGAATTACTTGATCCACTATACGAACCGTAACCAATAGAGTTTTGTGCTCTGACTTGGAATGTGTAAGATGTAGATGGGGTTAAACCAGTCACTGTAATTGGACTGCTTGCTCCTGTTGCCGTGATAGAGCCGGGGCTAGATAATGCTTGATAGCCAGTAATGCTTAATCCACCTGTATTGGTTGGCGCAGTAAAAGCTACAGTGGCCGTAGTTGACCCAGTAGCCGTAGCTGTTCCAATAGTAGGCGCTCCGGGTAGTCCAGAGTACGTCCCACCACTAAAAGCATTAAGTATTCCGCTCATGTCACATTAGTCCCTGTTAATAGCCATTGAGTTGTAGCAATCTTGATGCAGTTTGCTACGCCATATTGAGCCAAAGACCTTGAGCCTGTACCGCCGCCTTGCGCCCAAGTTAATGTGTCCGAAGTGATAGCAATAGTCACCACTTGTGATGTCATGTTGATAAACTGGAGAACCGTTCCAATAGGATACGCAACAGAAGAGTTGGCTGCAATCGTAAATGTGCGGGCATTGGCATCTGAGGCTGGGTGGAATATGCACTTACCAGCATCGGCCAGGACTGTTGTGTATGCAGTGCTTTGGCTGTTTTGCGGGATGCTCAAGAACCCCACGGAAGTTGTTCCATCTGCGGTCGTGTTGGACAAGTTACCGCTTGCTGGCGTTCCAAGAATAGGCGCTACAAAGGTTTGCTGTCCTGACCAGGTGGCCGCTACGTTAGTTGCTGGCATGGATGTCCAAGCGCTTCCAACATATTGGTCAACTAGACCTGTCGTTGAATTGTAGCCAATCTCGCCGTTGGATGGCGAGGCAGGGCGAGAGCCTGTTGTCCATGTTGGGAGGAAAGCGCCGTTTGTACCATCTAAAATCATTGACAAAATATATTCTCCTTAAATGTTCCATGATTGGCAAAAGATCCATGAATCATTTCACGAGCCAATTCTAAAAACTCTTTGGCCGTTTCAATTGAATCATACAAACCAAGATTTTTATTTTTACCGTTCACTCTCATGCAAGCATACCATTTTTGATATTTTTTAGACCAGGAAACGCCTTTTATGCCAGATGTATTTTTGGCTTGTATGCGGTGGTTGTATTGATTTTCACGCATAGTAGCAGCACGCAAATTTTCAATTCTATTGTCGTGTTTATTTCCATTAATGTGATCTATTACTTCTGGCAAAAAATTATGATGCATAAAATAAATAACACGACTTATTTGCCAAGGAACACCCATTAAAGTAACTTGTGCATATTTTGCGGAATAAGAGCCGGCTTCTTCGCCAACTTTTGTTCTGCTGTTTCTTGCAACTTTATTGTAAAGTTTCCCGTCTCGATACTCAAAAAGTTCGTGCAGAAGTTCATATGAAGGAAAATAACTTCTTTCCTTCATGTTATGCTCCTACTTTTGCTTTGAGTGCGGCGATTTCTGCGGCTTGTGCGGTAATGAGGGTGTTGAGTTCTTGGATTGCTTTGATGCAAAGTGAAACCATATTTCCATAAGCAAGGGCATCTGGACTGCCATCTTTTGAATATTGCACAAACTCTGTTAAGCCAGCATCATGGACTTCTTCTGCAATCAAACCACCAAATACAATTTCACCATCTGTTTTACCTTTGTAAGTTACAGAACGTAATTTGAGTAAATCAGTAAGACCGTGTGCTGTATTTTGAACATCAGTTTTGTATTTTAATGATGATGTTGAACGATAAAAAATTCCACTACTGTCCACATACATATTTGCGGCAGAAGCAGTTGTGTTGCTATAAGGGCTTGACGCACCACCTGTTGAAATTCTTCCATCATCACGAACAATAAATAATGATGTAGAACTTGAATCTCTAAAGCTAACGCAATTTGCCGTGGAATCAGCGGTTGATCCATTAACTGTAAATCTACCCGCACTACTTGTAGTCCCCACTAACAAGTTACCACTAGCATCTAGTGTCATTGCTGGGTTAAAGGTTATAGTTCCACCCGCCGTTCCAGAACCAGCTGTATTCCAATAAAAAATGCCATTTGCCATATCAAACGTTTGTGCTGTGCCATTCTTTTTATATATGTAATTAGCAGAAGCATTTCGATAGGCATTAGAAGATAATTCTGTGTCATTCGATGCAGAACGAGATGTCAATGAACCATATCCACCAAATTCAAGAGCCGTATAACCTGCGTACCAAGTATTTGGAACTACTCCCAATCCCACTTGCTGGCTTGTATCAATCGTAACCGCCGTAGTGCCCGCTGTTTGTAGAGCAAGAGCGCCAGAGGTGTCACTAGTGACAACCACTCCGGCTGATGTTGATGCGTTAATTGATGCTGTCATGTTACGCTCCTATGATTGCAGCTATCTCATCAACAGTTAAACCAAGCGCAGTTAACTTTGCAAGTGCTGATGCTTTTGTTGCTGTTGCCGCATTTTGTGCCGCAGTGATGTTTGCTTGTTGTGTTGTATAAGCAGAATCCAATTGTTCTTGCGTAGGACGAGCGCCAAGATTGGCTTCATTCCAAACTAAGATTTCTTCAGGATTGCCCTCAGTCTCGCCAGTTTCATAATCACCAACATTATAAATAATGTTATTGACTGCTAAATACGCTTTAATTTTTTCGTTTAATAACATTATAAATCCTTAAGATGAAATTCCATAAAGAGAAACTTTACCTGATGCTATATTTCCGGAAGTAAAATAAATTTGTATAGCCGTTTTTGCAGTTGAGTTTCCTGTTAAAAACCCAGCAATAAATTCTGCTGAATAATTTGGAGTATTGGTTAAAGCCCCCGTCATAGAATTGAAGTACGCGCTATTTGTGGTAGCAGATGAAAAATTAAAAATATTTATAAAGCCACTGGCACCTTCACCTGAAGCGCTAATATTTCCATAATTGCTTGCTATGGCTGCATAAGAATTATTTGCCTGTCTAACATTTCCAGTAACTGTGGCGGTATCACTAAAAGACAATGTCCCTGCGGCATAATAACCGCTTGTTGCATAAGTTGGCCCAGCGCCAGTACCAAGACGCATTGCCAAATAACCACTTCCTGTGACAGGAAGCAAATTCTCAAATACCAAATAATACTTATCGTAGCCACTTAATCCTGTCCACGATAAAGAAGCCGAGCCAGATGCAGTCAACGTGCTAATTAATGTAATAGCACCAGCACTAGGTGTAGTCCATGTTGGCGTCCCTGCGCCTGCACTTGTTAATACTTGACCCGAGGTTCCTGCGGCTGTATACGCATGGGCAGTACCTGTTCCGTAGCCAACGCCACCCGCAGTTGCAGTTGCAGTGGAGTTTGTGCCACCATTAGCTATTGGAAGAGTTCCAGAAACATTTGTAGTTAGGCTTACAAATGTAGTAGACGTGCTTCCCGTTCCACCGTTAGCAATTGGTAAAGTGCCAGTAACATTTGATGCTAAATTAACAAAGGTTGTGGAGGTGGTTCCTGTGCCGCCTCCAGCGATTCCCAATGTTCCAAATGTTGCCGCGCCGGATCCACCGGAAAGCAGGGGCTGCCCACTTGTACCAACACCTGTATAACCAAGACCCGTACCTGTTGAATAAGGAACCGTACCAGCTGTACCGGCAGTGGCGGTGAATAACGTCCCTGTTGTTGACGGCAGAGTAATAGTAACCGTCACCGCATCTGTTGGGGATAATGTTGTTGCGCCGCTTGTTGCGCCATTGAGTACGACTTGTCCCATGATATTTCCTTAGAGAATTACCCAGCGTCCACCGCTAGGAACAGTGATTACAGCGCCACTCGCTAGGGTGATCGGGCCTGTGCTAGACCCGCTTGTACCGCTGGCAAAAGTGTAGCTGGTTGCAATTGTTTGATTGTTTACAAAGATGGCATTGGAAGCCGCGGCTCCACCAATACCGCCCCAACTGGAGCCGTTATAACCCTCGAAACTGTTGATGGTGCTGTTAAACCGAAGCATGCCCGTGGAAGGTGTACCAGGCTCTTGTGCCGTCGTTCCAACAGGAACCGTGATCGCTCCTGTGCCACCAAACGTAACCGTGCTTGTACCGTCCGTAGCCAACGTAGAAATGGTCGCAGAACCAATTGTTGCCGATGGCAGATAACTCTGAGCTGATACATAGTCCGTGCCGTTAAACACAACATTGGCTCTAGTATTGGCAGGGATTGTGACGCCAGTTAGGCCTGACGCTTTGATGGTAACTGTAAAGTTGGAGCCGTTGATGACGTAGTATGTCTTGCTATATGTGGCGCCACCATACCCAGAACTGGGCGCGGTGATGGTCACATTGGCTGTTAAAGAGTTAATGCTCAGAATTGCATACTGGGCTGTGCTCGTGGTTATGCCGGTTGATGAGCTTGACCCGGCGGTATTGCTAAGAGTCAGCGCATTGGCTGTAAAGCTTGACTGAGTTAGAGACAAAGTACCTGCAACTGCAATATCAAGATATTGTGTTAGGCCGTTGTTTATCTCGCTACCCCATACACCAGGCTCTGTTCCGGTGGTGATAATCGGTAAATACAGCAGTGATGAAGGTGTTATTGCCATGTTATTGTCCTGACGGTATCACGGTCCAGTTGGGGGATTCAGGGTCATTGATAATGGTCCAGCCCGGAGTTTGCGTATTGCCTATATTTTGCCATGAAGCAGTCTCGCTGTCATCAACAGCAAACCAGCCAATCACGGTGTTTGAGTCTGCGGCTACCAAGTTCTCAATAATGCTGTAAATCGCACCGTATTGAATAGATTCCTGGTCAGCAAGTGTCGTAGCCTCTGAAATGCTTAGAGTCAAAATAAGATTGACGGAGCTCGAGTCTGCCGATGTAACGCCCTCAGTAATCGTGAAGAACGAGATAAACCCGCCAATATACGAGTCAGCAGAAACCACCGCCTCTGCAATACTCTGCAAAAACGTTGATATCTGAGCGCTAGAATCCGCCACCGCAAGATTCTCTACGATCCCAAAGAAGAACGTATCGATCTCTGAGTCGGTATTGTTAGATGTAAAGAACTCTGTTAAAGACTGTAAAAACGCTGATTGCTGGGTGCTAGAGTCTGCTAAACCTGCATTTTCCACCAATGAAGAGCTAAATTGTGCCGATAAAACGGGCGTATCTGCCAGACCTGAATTCTCTGTATTGCTAAAAGTAAACTGCTGAGAGATAGAGTTAACGTCACCAACAGTAGTTCCATCGGCGTTTACAAAGTAAAACTGCGATGCCTGGGTGCTTGAGTCAGCACTATTTACATTCTCGGATATGCTATTAGAGAAAGTGCTTAACTCAGAATTGGTGTCGCTGGAGGTCAGTGCCTCTGTAATACTCTGCAAAAAAGTGCTAAGTTGCGTGCTTGAATCTGCCAAGCCAGAGTCTTCGGTAATGGAAAAAGCATACTGATTACTGCCCGTTGATGCAAACGGTGACTGGGCAAAGGTGCTTAAACCAAACATTACAAGATCACCCAGCGTGATCCACTAGGAACGGTAACAGCCGCTCCAGAGGACATGGTTATAGGGCCAACAGAAGAGGCGGCATATCCAGCTGGTATCGAATACGACGTGGCAATCGTCTGGTTATTTGTAACCAATCCATTGGTAGCCGCAAATACTGGAGCATTGGCCACGTTATTAATGTCTAAATTAACAGACTTTCCAGCGGGATAGGTGATGAAAACATTGACCGTACCGCTAAACGTGACCACGCTGCCCGAGTTGCTGGACGACAATATGGTCGTGCGCGCAAGAGCTGGTGTTGCAGAAGTGTACGCACCATACCCAACCTCCCAGTTACCAGAGGAGTCTGTGGCCGCATAATAGGTTGTATTTGCGTTGGTTAGCGCAGAAAAGGACTGAAACCCAGTGACGGCAGAGCCCAGAGTAAAACTACTTGTTGTGTAGCTTGTACTCTGTACTTGGACTCTATCAGCAACTTGCAGAGCCATCTAAAGCCCCAATCAAGATGTAGCAGTTGTGCTATATGTTACCGATACGGTATCGCCTGCCGTTGTGGCTTTGGCTGTACTGAAGTTGCCCTCAGAATACAAGGTTCCACTGGTGTTGCTTTGCGTGCTGACAGCACCTGTTCCAGTCACCAAGAAGCAACCGTAAACTGTTCCTCCGCCACCTGTGATCGTGTAGGTAATCGCCGTAGCGGTACTGGACGTCACGTTAGAGGGTGTTGATCCAGTTGATGTAGACGCTGCAAACACCGCTGTACCACGAACCGCTGATCCGCTGACTGTATAAGCCGTAAACTCTTTACCACCGCCCACCAAAGTGGTCATGGTGTCTGTTGCGGCAGGAGTCAAAGTGGCATTTGTTAGGCCAAGGAAAGGTCCGACAACAGTATAAGCGCTGCCTCTAAGCAACGTATCCAACATTAACTGCTTGCCGCCTGCGACCACCAAATTGGGAAACTTATCTTCCCACTTAAAGTTGCCGTCTTTGTCATGACAAATAACGTGATACCAGCCTTCAATGCCCATGCCTTCTGGCACCTTGGGATTGGTATTAAGTGTAGCTACAGCGTAGTCTCCACATCCTTGAGTTTCGTTCGTCATGATGACTCCTATGCGATTCGCAATATTGCGTTTGTGTTGTTAACGGCTGGGAACTGAATGGTGAATGAATTGGTGCAGGTTTTATCCCCACCAAAATCAAGAATAGCCACTGAAGCATTGCTTTGACTTTGATTGTAAATCAAGGCCCCACGGCATGTAAATGCTGCCGGTGACCATATGGCATTGGCAAATGACCAATAAGCGGTTGTACCGCCTGTAGAGCCCGATGTGGGGGATTGTGAGATGGTCAATGGAATCCCGCCTGCACTGTAGCCGGTTCCAGATACCTCCCCAACAAGTTGGGAGGTGTACTGCGTGATGGTGGCATTTAACAGTGCATTTGCAGTAAACAAAGCAATGTAAAACGTGTTCGGACTGGTGGGCCCAAAGTTGTGTAAACCTTGAGCCAACTGGACTTTAAAGCTGGTCGTAGCCGTTTGGACTATGCTCATTTAACCGCCTGACTATATTGACCTGTTCTGTAGGCGTCGGTACGCTCCATGCCATCGCCAAGACGTTTAGCTAGAGCCAGTGCCTCGGAATAACGATCAAAGTAAACTTTAAGCACATCAGCCTCACCCTTCATAAAGGTGTAAGCCTCAACCAAAGCGCCGTACAAAAGCACGGTATCAAAGTTCTGACCCAGCCAGCTTGTGCCAGTTGGGTTGTTTACAGAGTTAACCTGTAGCTGAAAGTTGGTTCCATTGCCAAAACTGGCAGACAATAGGTCTCCAGGGGCGTAATAAGAGCCGTTGTAATTCAAAGTTACCGCCGTGACCACGCCACCAGCAACCGTGATATCGGCCCTTGCTCCAGTGCCTGTGCCGCCTGTGAGCGTTTGGTTGTAGTACGTTCCATTGGAATAGCCAGACCCAGCCGCATAAATACTTGTGCCGTTGATGGCAGACTGGACAATCGATGTTGGGTAATAGTAATAATGCAGCTCGGCAGTATAGAGGGCATCGGGCGTTGGACCCATGATGACCGACAAGTTGGTAGAGACCGATCCGCCGCTTACTGTTGGGCCAAACAATGCGTAATACTGTGGCGTGCCGTAGGAAGTTGGGTTGTTGTACGTCTCACGGATAAAGTTGACGTCTTTGTTCAACAAGAATGAATAATTGCCCTGGAACGTAATCGTCCCAGAAACCGCAGCTGTATTGGGCAAATTAAACGTGATTATCAAGCCGTTGATATTTGTAACGGTGGCTCCGGTCGCTATCCCTGTACCAGAGGCAATCTGACCCAACAAAATGTTGGTAGCGCTGGACACGGTGATTGTATACGCGCCCGATGTACCTGTGGCCGTAGGAGTTGCGTTTTCAAAAATGGCCAAAGAATACACTGCTAAGAAGTCAGACGGCAACGACAGATACTGATTGTTCTGTGTAATGGTTCCCGTTGAATTCTTGCGAATGGATGGAAACTGTATCGTGTTAAAGATACGCTGTTCCGCCTGCTCAACAAACATAGGAATATCCGCTACGAAAGTGCTCTCGTAGTTCTGCGTGTAATCCTGTATGAGTTGAGACAGCTCGGAATATGTCATGCCATTGGGCCTCTAGCCATCACGCCTTTGGTTGCAGCTCCAGTGCCACGAATCTTAATGCCGTCATCTTTAACGCGGTCATCCATCGTGATAGACACGCCCATCAAAGGAACCCAGTTCTTTTTCTTCTCAAACTCAGGGTCTGTGAAAGCGGCAGATGGTCCTACTGGACGGCCTTTCATGTCGTGTGGCTTTGCATACTCAGCAGCAGGACCATTGTTGACATCGCTGGCACGGTGAATAGCAGGGCTATTTTTTTTGGTGGGCTTGACTTGAGTTTTCATTATTTGCTTCCAGGTTTTTGGTTATGCGCTCTGGCCAAGTTACGTCCAACAGCACGCATATCTTTGCCGGTTGGGCCACCTTTTTTAAGCTTTGTAAGATTGGTTTTTTTGTTCTCATGCAGCTGTTTGTCGTGCATAGAAAAAGCCTTCTTAATCAGCTTTTTGTCTTCTTTAATATCGTCGTGTTTCATTTCAAACTCCTACGTTGTAACTATCGTAACTGTACCAACTTGCACGGTTGGAATCAAATCATTTTGAGTCAATGCAACATCAAAACTGCTGGCTCCACCAACAGGGTTCCAACCCCACTGGAAAACTCTACTTCCCTCACCCACAAATCCATCTGACAATTTGCCTGACTGGTAATAACTCAAGTCCGGCCTTGGATCTCTCACGCCCTGGGGGTCATCCACTGGGAACATACCCAATTGCAACTGCGGCTGGTCTGGGTCCCAACAAGTTGGACACACCAACAAGTTGTATACCTTGGTTTTTATGACTTCCTTCTTGAGATTTGTCAATTTATAACGAAAACCACACCGATCACACTCTGCAATCGAGTTTTTACCGGAAGAAAACCTATTTCCCATTAGAAAGAGCCGCCAATATACATCTGTCTGGGCACAAACCTGACGGCGGCTTTCTCTTGATCCTCCTGTGCTGCATTATTCCAGGCTTCATCGTACTGAGCCTTCAAAATCTGTATTCTATCGAGTGCGCCAGGTATCTTCATGGCCATGTAGTAGGACAAACCAGCCACTAAACATGGAATAAACCTGAATGGCACGTCTGCAATGTTAGTTCCGCCCCCAGCATCCTGTACTCGACGCATTCTCCAGTACACAAGCTGGTAAGTATTGGCGTTATCGGGCGTTGGCCACACGGTTACGCTGTTTTTCTGGGTCAAATAGAGGGCAATACCAGCACTATGAGTGGCCGCAGTTGTAGTTCCTTGACCGCGAGTGCAGTTTAAGATGTAAGCGGGATAGCCATTGACTGCCGGCTGAAGCTCGTTGTAGCCAATTAGCTCATTATCGAGGGTTACCCAGCCTGCATTTGGTAATCCAGACAGTGAACTTACCGCAATTTGCGTATCTGTAGTCCCAACAGCGCTGGCAATGGTGATGGCAGTCGGTGAAGTGTTGGCTGTTAGGCGCTGAATCCATAATTGGATGGGGCGTCCTTGTACCAACTTGTTGGGGATGGTCGCATAAGTAGACACGCTGATACGCGTAATCGTCAAATCAGCCTGGTTAGAGGCCACATTGGCATTGGTTCTGATGACGTGCTCGAGTAAATCGACAGTATCGTCAGGAACCACATAGGTGGGCTGACCTTGGGCTAACGTGATGACGTCTTGCTCAAACGTCCACATATTAACACCACGGTTAGCCCAGTCCGCAAACAGCAGATTCAATGATCTGCGAGCCGTTTTAACATCATATCCAGTGCGAGATTCGCTGCCACAACGTTCAAAAGCCTCCTCGACTAACTCAGGAAGCTGTAAATTAAACCCCGTGGCTCCGGACGTTGTTATGGCCATTATTTAGCCTTATCAACTTCTTCTTCTACAGCAGGAGTCTCAACTACAGGAGCCTCAACTACAGGCGTTTCAACGACGGGTTCAGCTTGCTCAGATGCGGCTACAAAAGCAGCAAACTTCTCAAGAAGAGTATGTTCAAAGCTGGAAACGGGATAACCCATTTGGCTCAAATAATTCATGATATGTTGTTTCATTGCGCAGCTCTCATGTTATCAATTAAATTTGGATAATGACGTCCCGCCTTTTTGGCCGCTTTCTTTGCAGCAGCCTTTTTGGCAGGGGTCAACTTGTTGGGCTTACCAAGACTTTTAGGGCGAGGCTTATCCCAAACCTCCCCGCCCTTCTTGTACATAGAGACATCATTCGGGTCATCTTTTCTCTTGATGACCTTCCTGCCCGGCATTTTTGACGGGTTAATGTCTCCCATGCCACGACTTGCCATCATTTGTACATCCCGCCTTTGCATGCAACGATAGTACCTTTGGTATGGCCTTTTTCACAGCATCCATCTGCACGCTCGCTTGCACGATGCGCAGAACCACCTTTACTCATTCCACCAGGACGTTTAGCCGCCAACAGGGGATTGACTGGCATACGACCTGCCATAGGTGGCCGGCGCATTTGTCCGGGAGCCATCATCATTGAATTCATAGGCATAACAGTCTCCTTATTTGGATACTTGATGTTTGTGCAAATGTTCGGCTACTTCGTGGTGCTTGTGATGACCAGCAGCATGCTCACCATAAATGTGATGATGATGCTTGTGACCATTGACTTCATGTTCTTTCATGTGGTGAACATGATGTTTAGTCTCATGATGGTGCTCATGACCAGCAGGATGAACGTGCTCGTGATGTTCTGGGTGATGATGTTTCATGGTTTTTCCTTAACAAGCTTTGCCGCCACGTTTCATGGCATGAGTCTTACCGCCGCGCTTCATGGCTGGGCCTTTGACGTTATACAAAGGACCGTCACCAATAGTGTTACCCTTCATTTTCTCTTGCAATGCGCGTGTATGGCCACGTTCTTGGATTTTGTGCTCGCCGTGTTTCTTTTCGCCACCAGCAGCAACTCTACCCATTTTGGCTGTAGTCATGCCGCGTTTCTCGGCAATACCTTCACGACCAACTGTGTCTCCACCGCCAGCCATTTTTCTAACGTGGCCACCGTGTTTAAAAGCCTTTTCGCCCATGTCTTTTGAATGGGGTTCTTTGGCTTCTCCACCGTGTTTCATCGCTTCTTTCAAGTGATGATGAGCCATTTTCATGTGATGATGATGCATTTCGTTTTTCATATTTCCACCTTGTTTAAATGTGCGGCCTTTGTCCGCTTTACTGAACTCTTGCCCCACATTTTGAGGGACCCCCACCTTCTTGGCAAACGATGGATTGTGAGCCACCGCCTCCATGAAATTGTGTTGTTTTTTGCTTGTGCTAGGCATATTAGATCTTAAAGTTCCAGCCTTTGCCAATGACAAAGCCTACGACAATCGCCCCAACCCAAACAAGAACTTTGTTGATAATTGTTTTACCAACTTGTCTATAGAACTCGCCAGCGAGCTCTTCAATAGCAATGCGTGCCGCCTCTTTGGCAATGGCTTGTTCGCGTTCTGTTAGTTCGATGTCTGCCATAATTATCTCATCGATCCTTTGGTGTGACCACGCTTTGCAATTCCATCACGTTTCTTGGCATGCGTTTTATGGTGTGCAATTTTACCGCCACGTTTTTTACCCATGCTTTTGCTGGCCTCATTGTAGGCCTCATTGGCTTTGGCTTGCTCCAAACGCTCATCACGTTCAGCTCTTAACTGTCGCTCGGTTTCTGGCGTCATATAGTTGGGACTATTGCGTTCGGCCATTTGCTCGGCAGTTGGCCCGCCTTGTTTTCCTCTTCCAGCTCCAGCACCTTGAGTAGCCATATTACACCATCCTACCTTTTGTATGTCCTCTAATAGCACAACCGTCAGCGCATTTCCAAGCCCGTAGACTTTTGTTGATCCGACTATTTGGATCGTTGGCAGTCTTGGAAGACGTCAACTTTTCTTTCATCCCCGACATTCTTGCGCAAAAGCTTTTCTTCCTTGATCCGCCCTCGGGTTGGGGAGGCTTTAAATGCATCCCCTCCTTCGCGGCTGACGCTCTTCCTTTGGCGTTTAGACCGCCATTCGGATTCTTCCCTTCTTTGCGTTGCCATGCGGGGGTGGCCATATTAAGCCATCGCTTCCTGGCAGACCACGTTTACCTGCAACGTCACACCGCCACTGTTTGCACAAGTCACGGCAACCGTCAGAATATCCGCTATATTGCCTTTGATGTTGGTCAAGACAGGAAAGAAGTTTGACAAATCAAGCTGTTGCAATCCATTGGGGGGCGTAGAGAATGCATACACAACCTCTCCACCAGACAATGATGTGGAGGTTAAATCTTGCTCGGCAAATGAGTTATAAGAACCCAGAGTGTTCAAAGGAACAAAGTTTGCCTGAGACAAAGACACCTGATTGGTTGGTGTGGATGCAATCAACTCAACCAAACATGTTTGCGAAGAGTTAAGTAGCAATGTGTTTGGCAATAATTGACCGCGATCAATCAGACCAATCTGATAGCTATTGCCAGATGCAGGACCATTGGCCAAAGGCAAGCCAGTCACAATATCACCGAATGTCAAAACGCTGGTTGTGTTTCCGGTAACACGGCCTGTATAAGGACTCACAGCAGAAGCGCCAGATGTATAGTTGCCAGGATTTACATTGCCCCAGTTAACCGTAATCGTTGTGGTTGGGTTTGATACTGGGATGCTTACTGAGTAAATACCATTCATTGCAGCAGGAGTTGATCCGCTAATAATGATCACATCACCTTGCTTCAGTCCATGTGCTGAACTGAATGTAATGGTAGATGTGTAATTTGTCAGACCAGCAATTGTAGAACTAGCGGGATTGCTAATTGCACTGATTGAAGGCAAGCTGGCTTGATAATAAACAAACTTGCCAACCCACTGATTCACGCCCCAATACGTTGCCGTTGGCGTAGAGGTCAATGTTGCACCATTTACCAATTGGATTGGCAAAATCATGGTTGTCGTTGTTGGCACTTGTTGAATCAACCAAGTTTGAGCGGCGTATGTGGTGGTGGCTGTCAAGGTTCCTGTACCAGTAGTCTGGCTGGAACTCACTTGATATGTGCCCAATCCGCCTGGTGCATATGATGTCACAGTGCCTGAAACCTGAGCAGTAAATGCTTGGTTTACAGTGATTGTGGCACCATTAACAGCAGTGATAAACGTGCTTGCAGGAATGCCTGTTCCAGCAATCAATTGGCCTACCGCAAACGATGTGCCTGCGGCCAACACAACAACGCTTGAACCAGCTGCACCGCCGCTTGAATAGGCCTGAGAGCCAACAGCAGAGCTTGTTGCAGTTAATTGCTTAACAATGGTGGGTGAACCTGTAACGCCTGTACCCGTCAAAACCTGACCGGGCTGGAGCGCTCCAGTAGCCACAGCTGTGGTCACGGTCAAAGTTGTTGTGGAGAAAGCGTAATTTCCCGTCGCAATTGTTGCCACTTCAGTAAAAGAACTTAGCGTAACATATTGGGATGGGTTGTTGGCTTGAGCAGTATTTGTTACCGCATATCCATGTGCAGATGCAAAAGTGACCAATGCTTGTCCGCCATTAGGTTGACCAACAACAGAAGAAATTGCAGGAGTTGCAGCGCTGATTGTCAATGTCGTAGCAGAACCGCCTGTAGCGGCAGCATTGGTTTGATCAAAAATATCAGAACCAATAGCTCTCATGCGGAAAGACATCGCGGGATAGCGAGTAATTGCAGTAGAAGGAGCTCTGGTTTGTGTCTTAGCATCATTGCCGTATGAATATGTAAAACCACGCTGCGGATCAATACGGCCTTCAATCAATACTGATACGCCATAGTGCGTCATCAAAGATGCAGCACTGCTTCCGTTGTCTCTTTGCTCATAGCGCACAGGCAAATTACCTGTACGGCTCCAAGGTTTAACTTGTGCAATACCGTTAACAATTCCGTTTCCAGTACCAACTTGGTGTAAAACCCAGGGCTCACCGTTAAGAACAACGCCCCAACGCAAAGCACCAGCTCCATACCATGCGTATTCCATCCAAATCATTTGGACTTTGGTCCAATCAAGTGCATTGATAATGTTTTTATTACCATTCCACTGATCGCAAGGAATAACTTGATCTATAACGCCAGCCGAACCAGAGTCAGAACGAATAACAGCATACATGGCGCCAGAATTTCCTGGGTATGCAGTACCTTGCTGTAAAAAGAAAATACCGTTGGAGTCATCAAAAATACCAACGCGTTGTGTTTGTCCGCTTACAGATGTACCAAAGTTAACGTTGGAAGCCATGTACATGGTCTTACCAGGTTGGTATCTGTGATAAGGACGTGACTGACGAATCGTAATATCACCGGGTGTATTGCCGCCGCCAATGTTCATTGACACGCCACCAAGCCCGGGGTTTTGAACAATGTATGCTTGACCAGATACATTACTAATAATCTGTTCCCAACGCAAAGGCTGAACGCCATATTCAAAGTCGGCGTCGTAAATATTTTGTGATTGGCTTACTTTTAATTTACCAACAACATCGCGTAAGCGTTGTGGAGGAATAAACTCAGCAGCACCATCAATACCTTGCCAAGCGGTACTTGGGGTTTGCGTCCCCATGCTTGCCGTCTGGTTGTTAGGCGAGAAAAAATTAAAAAGATTCAAACCCATTACAAACTCCTTACGTTAAAGAAAGGGGCCGAAGCCCCCCTGACTATCAGTCAAAATTACCGTATGGGTAAGTTGTAAGGTTGCCAATTGTAGGATCAGCTTGTGTGTAACGCACAATAAAATTCAATTTGCCGCCAGTAGGAGCTGCAACGCTTGTACCAGTAATGGACAAGGTGAGCACCAACTGAGAGAAGAAGCTAGGCTGTGTACCAACTTGTGGGTTCTGAATATCAGAAGTTGTTGCCATCATGTTGATCAAGTTAGTCGCTGTGTAAGTGGTTGACAAACGACCAGCTGTACCAACGCCTGTGCTTGAAGAAATAACAGCAGTACCATATGTAGGTGTGCCGCCACCAGCTGTGTAGTTATTGGAAATAAATACGCTGGTGTTGCTGAGTGTAGCGCCACCTTCACCAGTAATGGCCAACTGATAGTCAACGATGATGTCTTGAATTGCACTGTTGATTGGCAAATACATCACAGCGCCGCGATACACCTGAGTTGATGTGTCAGCAGGAAGTGTCTGTACGACTGGGCCTGTTGTGGTGAATGTAGAGCTAGGTGTATAAACAACACCTTGCAAATTAGGAATGGTATTGGAAGAAACAAACTGTCCTGAACCACCGCTGTAACCAGCAGTACCAACTGTAGAGTTGGAGAGGTCAATGTAACATTCTTGAACTAACTCTGTGTAACCAACGTCACGCAAAGGGCCAAAACGGTTGTCGCCCGATAGGATTGGGCCTTCAAAGGTGGAACGTGCCATGATAATTCCTTATGCAAAAGTCTCTTGTTAATCGTTGCATCGTGACCCCTGGGCGGGTTGGCAACAAGAGATAAAAGTCCCAGACAACCCACAATATACACTATTTTTTAAACGTGTCAACAAGAAAAAAGGGCCCCTTTTGAGGGCCCTTCCAAACAGGCTTGTGACCTGGTTTGTTTAATAGGAACCGTAGATTCCCAATGGATCTGACCAGCCAAACGAATAACGCTCGCGTGATTTATAACGCACGTTCCCTGTATCGAAGTCACCATCCATTGAATTTTGCAACGGTGTACGCTCAAAATGCTTGAGGCCGTTAGGCACATCAGTAGTCAAGAACCATGCATTGGTAGCGGTCAAGAAGTGGTTAACTGTGTAACCTTCTGGAACGGAACCGTTGTTCTTGATAGCGTTGATGTCGTTGTTGTTTGTACCAACGCGCAATTCTGTGTCGAGCAAACGTGTTGCAACGAACATTAGTGCTGGTGGAACAATCAACTTCTTGGGGCGTGCGGCGATCAAAAGACCACGCTCGTCTGTCCAAGCGGCGATTTGAATGACGGCATTCTCAAGAGAAGTCTCGTTCAAGTCAGCAGCTGTCGAAGGAGTGTTGGCGTTTGTGCCACCGTTCACCAAGGGGTGAGCAGAGTTCAACAAAGATACACCGTCGCCACCAACGTATTGAGCGTTGTAAGCGTTGTTCAAAACTGCGGCAGCTTTGACTTGCTTGGTGTATGCCATAGCACGGGCCAAACCTTTGGTGTAGCGAGCAGACAAGCTGTCGTACAAGTTATCTTCAATCGCTTCTTCAGTGATTGAGAAACCCAAAGCAATGGTTTCGTGGTTATAGCGAGCTGTAAATGCCTCTTGCGCATTGTCGTAGCTGATGGCTGTGCCCTCGGCCTTGACTGGTGCGGCTGAGAAGCCTGACAGTTTTGTCTCTTCTTCAAAGCTACGCTCTGATTTCTCAGTTTCGTAGATCTCTTTGTGCTCTTCGCCGTAGCGGGCGTACTCTAGACCGAACAATGCGTTCAAACCAGGGAGCAACTCTTTAAGCAGTTGTGCGCGTGAAATAGCCATTTAAGTGCTCCTTAATTAAACACCAGCAGTATTGGTCATGCCTTGGAATGTTGCATTCCAGGTCACCAAAACTTCAGGATAACCAACAAAAGAAAGTGCAGTACCAGCAGGAACGGTAACACTGGCAGACAACGTCAAGGTTGTGCTGCTGATGTTTGTTACTGTTAGGTAATTACCTTGAGCCATACCAGTCACGCCAGGAGCAATGATTTGCATGCCAGGCTGAATGTTTGAATTGGCTGCGGTAATGGTCAATGTTGAGCTACTGGAAGTTGCTGTACCGCTTGTGGCAGTATAAGTAACGGCAGTATCTTGAACGAGACCAACAACACGGAAGGGCAACAAAGTAGCAATACGAGTATTACCAGATGTACCAGAGCTAATAACTGCACCAGATACGGCCATTGCTGAGTCACCAGTTGTGGTATTACCGGCTGTACCTGTGACGGCATAGACGTTTGTACCAATAAAAGTTGCGCTAGCATAACCAACTGTTGAAGCTGTGTTGGACAAGGAAGTACCTTGAGCAACCATCACTGCTTTGAACACAGTGCGGGGATCATCAATAACGTAGCCGACGGCATAGTTAGATGTTGTGTTTGCAGGCCAGTATTGACCGCGAACGATCTGACTGGATGAGTTTGTGTACTCAGCACCAACGAAGATACCTAGTGTACCGGCTACAGCAGTAGCGGGGCTAGAGGCAGCAGACATTGTTGTTGTTACGATAGTACCACCTGACAATTGAACAATGTCGCCATTGAACAAAGAGGTGCTATAGCCAGTAGCGATGGGATACATGCGAGTAGAACCAGCATAGGGTAAACCACCAAACTCACTGACCGCCTTGAACCCGTAAGGGGCGGGAATGATTGGATATGCCATTAAAGACTCCTAAAAAGTTTATCTTGCGCCAAATCCAGCACCGCGAGTTGTCGTCGATGTTTTCTCCGAAAACTTGCGCATCCTGGGATCATTGTCTTTCATGAAACTGTTGTCCACTGATTCCATCTGGTCTTGTGCTTGCTTGGCATAATAGCGCTGGTAGGCGTCAAAGTTCTCTTGTGTGTTTTTGCACAGAATCAAACCACCGACTTCTACGTTGCCCTCATTATTCCCATCAAGCATTAGCTCAGGATGGTCTGCCGCCTTTACTGGTTCCCATCCGTCACGTCTCATGCGAGACAATCTGGTGTGATCCGCCTTACCAAGTATGTGCGTCATGATGTAACGATACACATATCCAGGCTCGGGTGTAGGGTCGGGCAGCTGGCTCGAAGGTTTGTACTCCTTGCGAACCTCTTTTTCACGAACTTCAATCTCACGAGTTTTCTTAACATCAACCATTTTGTGCCTCCAATTTCTGTTGTTCAAGGTAATATTTCTTGGGATCAAGATTAAACTTCTTCACTAACGCAGCTTGCGTCGGAGTCAGTTGAACCTTTTTTACGCCCGTAGATCTAGACGCTGGAGCAACAACATTCGAAGGACGCTTTGCGGCTTGTGCCGGTTTTTGTTCGCCGAATACTTCCGGGAACGTGTTCTTAATGCGTGAATCTATCTGTTGATAGTATTCATCGGAGCGCGGGTCTATACCCGAATTGACCAGTTTTTGATGCAGCCCTAGTGCGAAGCTGGTAACTTCTTCAAACCCGTTCGATCCAAACCACTGGTTTTTTGCCTGCCAGCGCAGGGATTTTTCGTCTGGTTGAACAGTTTGTGTCTGTCTAGGTTGAGTTTGTACCGGATTTTCACGCTCTTGTAAAGCGGGACGGTAATTTTTCAATGACTCAATACGCCATTTTGCCTCCGTTAAAGCCTCTTGAGCAGCAATAATAGCGTCAGTATCGTAGGCCTCTTGAGCTTCTTTATACTGTTTTCTAGCTAATATTAGATCTGCTTCTGCTTTCTCTTTGGCTGAAGACGCAATAATTTGATGGCCTTGCTGCACGTTGTTTTTAAGAGACTTGTTCTCTTCTAAAAGCTGTTGCGTAAGGTGCTCAAGTTCTTGCTTTTCACGCATGGCCGCCTCGGCTTTACGTCTCTCATCATGTCTGGCGTGCGTCAATTCCTTGATGCGGCTTTGGACATTCTGTGAGTAACTGGCGATCTCGTCCTCTGTGGGATCGGCAACTTCCTTGTTTAAAGGTTGTTTGCCTTTATCCCGGTCTGGTGTGTCATCGATGATTTCAATTTCAATTTCCTCTTCCCCCTCAACTTGTTGGGGACTGGAAGTGTCTTCGGTTTCATCGGGAAACTTAAATTCTTCGTTCATGATGGTCCTTTATGCGCGGCTTATTCCGCGTGGGTCTTCGACGACGGCATCGACTTGGTCATCATTAATGAGCCTAAATTCTTTGCCGAATATTTTGAATCGCGTACCAGAATAGGTACGGGTTAGCACAAAATCTCCAGGTTTACACCACGCGCCGGTGGGGTACTTTTCTGGATCTTTATATGCGTCGGGACCAACTTTCAACACAAACAATACGGTTGTGGCGTGCTGTTCTTGTGCTGCAAATTGGGATGGCCTTATCAGATCTAACGTGGTTCCATCGATCTTTTCGGAGATGTCGGGCACCCCGCAAAGTATCTTGTACCCAGTCGGCTCTGGTAACACAGTGGCTTTTTCTTCATTGCTTGCATCCTCTTGTGGTGCCTCCACGGGTTGGATGGTTTCTGGCATAGAAACACCAGCGGGTAAAATCAAATCACTCATCGTCTTCTTCACTTTCTTTCAGCAGGTCTAGGAGATAACGCTCTGCCAATGCCAGACCTGAAATTAGCCCGCAGAGTTTTTGGTATTCTTCAAAAGAGCGACAAGCACCACCAGCCATGTCATCGGCGTAGTTGTTCATGTCGGTGCGTAATTTGTCGCGCAATACGCGTGCGAAGTCTTGGATCATTCTTTGCCTTTCAATCTATCAGCTAAATCAACGCCATGTTGTAGAGCGGCCTGGCGTGCCGTGAGATCTTGCTGTGCTTTGTGCTTTCCAATATCAACTCCCAACTTGACTCCAGTTTGGTTCTCTTGGGAGGCAATCAAAGCTTGTTTGTGCTTCATATCAATACCGGTCTTCATCGCATTAAGCTGTATGTCGGCAGTGGCTTTTTGTTCCTCGAGAGCCAATCTAGCCGTAGCAATAGCCGCCTCGGCTTTTTGTTTCTGCGCTTTGATCTGGACTTCTTGTTGGGCAATTTGCAACTCTTGCTGCTGCATTTGCAATACTGGGTCTTGCGCTTGCTGTTGTGCCTGCTGTTGAGCAGCTTGTGCTTGATGCTGTTGGGCAACTTGTTGGGCGGCTTGAGCCATCATGCCTGACAATGCCGCTTCCAATTGAGGCGTCATCTTGTCGTCTTCGGGCGGTAGTGCCATGCCAAGTTGTTCTTCGATCTGCTGTCTATATAAGTAGCCCATATGTTCGGCCATGTGGGCTTGCAGTGCTCCCATGATGGCTTGCGCTTGTGGGTTCTGTCCAACGATGGCCATAATTGTTGGGTCTTGCATCATCGACTGATGGACTTGGATATGCGCCTGATGGTTTTGGAACAGAAAAGCTTTTAGCGGTTTGCCTTTAAGCGCCGCTTGATTCTCAGATACAGGATCCGCAGGCTTCTGATCATCGGGTAATGGTACAAGCTTATCCGCATTTTTAATCCCCAAAACATCTAACATTGATCGGTGTAACTGCGGCAGATCATAGATCTGGGGGGCCATCTGCGCCATCTGTATCACAGCTTGATACTGAACTACACGCTGTGAAAGAGTGGCTGCATTAGGATCTGATACGGGAATGATGTCAACTTTATCGTAGTCATCTTTCTTGGATTTTTTGCCGCCGTACTCTGGATCATATGAGTAATCTGGGTCTGTGTAATCTCGAATGATGTCTTTGAGTAGTTTTAATTCCTGCTTCAAAGCAAAGTGAGTACGCGCTTGGACTGCACTCAATACCTTTAGCTGTCTCTCCAATAGAGCAAGTGTGGTTCCGACTGGCGTCTGTGAGGACATGTCCGACACACTCATATCGGCAGTAGCAGCAAATCGGCGTCCCTCTTCGACAATACTTCCCAAGAGAGTCATCAATACCTGGCTCGGCTCCTTATAAGGTAGCGGCAGGATGGAATCCCGAATATTCCCAGAGGCAACGTCTACGTCTCTAAATTCCCCTGGAGCAATTGGGGTATCATCGCCCTTAATGCGTAAGCCCCTGGACTTGAGTCCCCCAGGCAAGTTCGATAGAGTTCCAGCATCAATGAGCTGTCGCATGATGCTGGTGGCAGATTTAGCAAAGCCGCCAATGAGGTGGAACAATCCGAACCCGTAAGCGCCAAAGCCGGGTATGTATTGGTAGTGGACAAAATGCTGCCTTTTAAGCTTGAGCGTGTCGCCTTCATTCCAGTTTCTCCTTATGGACAGGATATCATGCGTGCCTTTAATTAGCGTGACAACATATGGAACCATGATACCGGTTTCTTCACCGTCATCATTTTGATCCTCAAATCCTTCAATATCAAGATCAACGTGGCATTCATAAAGAGTGTATCGTTCATCGGTAAGGTCACTGAATCCGGTCTCCCTATCTTTTGCCGACTGGATTTCTTCTTTAGATCTGCTGGGATCGGGCAACTCTATATCGCGGTAAAAGCCGGCATTCTGTAGCTTTACGATTTCATTCTTTGTCTTGCGCATGACGTGCGTCACACGGTAGCAGGTATCCATATCTGTTGTGCCGTAAGGCAACACGATATCTTCGGCAGGGATAAAGATGGATACTTGGCGTCCTAAATTGGGATCGTAGTACACCTTCTTGAATGCAGAGCCAGTCGCCGGCAAAGACCAAAGCATGCGCTCGTGTTCTGGTCGAAACTCCTTCATTACCTCTGTCAGTTCGTTATTCATGTCGTCTTCGACATTGATAGCGATTTCTTTCATCTGAGGAGATTCTTTACCGATCAGCTTGGTTCGTACCGGCCCTCTGGCGGGGAAAGTCTCGGTGATCATCTCAGACTGAAACCGTACTACAGCCTCGGTAATCATGGGATGGAACACACCAGACGCTCCATTCCAGGGCTCTGTGCGCTCTTCTATATGTAAGCCGAGTAATTTAAGCCCTTCTGTATAGGCTTTCTCCCAGTCTTTTCTGGAGTTTTTGTCTTGTTCAATGCTCTTATCTAGATCGCCAGCCAGCGTTACCAGTACAGACTCATCAACTTCATCGGCCAGATTGTCGTCAAAACCCTCATCCTCCCCCTTGCCCACATCGATCTCAAGATCACCGGCCTTAATGTGGACTTCTTCTGGGTCAACAATTTCTATCTCCACGGGCTCCTGATCTTGAGCTAAACTCTCTAGTCCGGCTGGTGCTTGGTTGAGTGACTTTTCAATCATGATGATCCTTAATAATAGGCAGCTTTGCGACGATAACTAGACGGCTCGTCTTTCTCGTCAGAATTTAAAGATAGAAACCCGCCCTTCCTGAATCTTAACAATGCCTGTGTTGTTGAGTCCACAAGGTCATCGTGGTCTGAATTGGGGAAAGCAGCGAGCTCTTCGATTACTTCATCCGCCCATCTTGTAGGCGGCGCCCAGACCTTTCCGCTTGCGAAAAGATCGGACACTGAGTTAATCCTCACCATCTTATCATTTCCCCTACTGGGCGTAAACTCCTGCACCGGTATCCCCATCGCCCTTAATTCATAAATAAGTGGTGCTCCGGATGCCTTGGCCTCGACGATAAACGCGTCTGGCTCCCAATTCCTATATTCCTCCAACGCTACCTGCTTTAGTTCCGGAAACTCCATCCGTCTTTTAAACGCATCCAACAATATGACGTGTGGATCTCTGACGTTCTCGTTGAGATAGAACACCCCCCAGGTCGTGCATGCAGAGTAATCGCTTCGTTCGTTCTTGGTAAACGCAGTATCCCAGGACTGTATGACATACTCACACACGGGAACCTTATCCTCATCCCATATCTTCCACCACTCCCGCTTGACGATAGCCCCTTCCTCCGAGGTTGGGGACTGCATGTACTGGGCATTCCATTTCGCAACGGGAAGTTCGGACTTGAGGGCTTCCAGCTCTTCTAACTTCCAAAACTCTGGCCACAGTGGAATACCAGACGGCATAATCGCCGGCAGCTGTATAACCTCCCACTTCTCCCCATCCCTGTCGATCATGGACTGGATGATCTTACCGGTTAGGTCTTTCTTGGCCCACCTGGTCATCACCACCACAATAGACCCTCCCGGCTGTAGACGCTGGCGAGGACCGGATGTGTACCACTCATACACTTTATCAAATACTGTAGGGTCTCCTTGGGCTAAAGCTGCTTCTTGTTCCGAGTGTGGGTCGTCGATGATAAGCAGATCCGCACCTTTACCGGTCACAGTACCGCCCACACCGATAGCGAAGTATTCGCCATTCTGATTTGTTGACCACCGTCCCGCGGCCTTAGAGTCTGACCGTAGATTCACATTGGGGAATATTCGATGGTATTGATCTGACGCCACCAGGTTCCTGACTTTCCGGCCAAACCCGACCGCAAGTTCTGCTGTATTAGACGTCTGGATAATTTTCTTCCCAGGATACTTCCCCAGATACCAAGCCGGCAAAAGAAAAGACGCAAACTCAGACTTGGTATGACGAGGCGGCATATTAATAATCAGCCTCTTTATCTTCCCAGTCGCAATCTCCTCAAACTTCTCCGCCATCAACTCATGATGTCTCCCATGTATAAACCCAGGCCACATCTCATTTACAAACTGCAAGAAGTCGTCACTGGCCTTCTCAACATCCAAACTCTGTTTATAGAACTCAAACATCTCCCACATCTCAGACGCCATCTCCGGCGGCATCTTCTCTATCGCTTCCATCAAGGCAGCTTCATTCATTCGATGTTCCTGAAGTTAATATACACCGGCCTAACACTCCTGTCTTTCCCTGCGAGCTTCTTACACACCCCAATCTTACATAAGTTATCAATCACCCGTACAAGATTAGCCCGCCCCTTATCCCCAGTCGCTCTCATAATATCCTCATAAGACGGCCCATATCCCATCTTCTTCCAATGCTCATCTATCACTAAAAACACATTCCTCTCCTTGGGCGTCATCTCTTTCTCCAAACAATCTTCTTCCGTCAACCGACCAGGCCGTGACATCGCCAACAATTCTTTTTTAGAATGCACATATTTTCTCTTCATAATCAACAACTTACGAGAGCCCCCCAACAAGTTGACCCCTTTTCAGAAAAAATATACCCCCCACCCTATTTTGTTTCAGAGAGTGACGGGGGGGGTTTCCAGGTCAACAAGTTGGGGAGGGTCAATGGTATTTTCTAAGGATTGAGTGAGTGGAATAGTATGCGTAGGATCCCCCGCCGCCTCGCTCGCGCTCGCGGGGGGTGGGGCGTGGGTGGGGTCGAGCGCCTCTGAAATCTCCGCCAGTAGACTCGCGCCTCCGGTACGCGCCGGCTTTGCGCTCACATCAACGACCGCCTTGATGCGCTCGAGTAGCTGGGCTTTGATGTCTCCGCTCTTTTGATGAATCACTGTGGTGGTCTTGCGCTCTTCGAAGGCGCCCACTTCGTAGAGTTTGCCAATCAACTCGAGCGCCTTCATTCGCTGGGCTGGTGGGAAGTCCTCATCGATGGAATGCTTGACTAGCTGGTGGATTAGCAAAGCCTTCAGTTGAACGGGGGTTCGCAGTTTCTCCGCCTCTATTGCCAGCCTGTACGCCTCTATTTCTTTTGACACTCTTGAGTCCCTCGCCAGCATATAAGGCGCATTGTTCAGTGTATGCTCGCTTTGGGCGTTATACGTTGTCTTGTATGCCTCTCTCTTACTCATGACACCTTGTGCTACCTTATGCGCGTACTCTCTCTGTTTACTGGTGAGCGGTTGTTTTACACCTAATATGCTCTCGATGGGTGTGTTGTCTAGTGTATCTTTGATTTGCGCCCTCGATAATCTTTTGACTGGCGCGCGCTTACTTGTTTCCGGCATGGTGTGTGACCCCCAACTTGTTGGATTGCATGAGTATAAACCGAAACGTCTGAACCCACAATCACCCCCAAAATCAAATAGACTCCCTTATAAATCAACAACTTACAAGCGCTGGCACGATTTTTTCCACATATAAGGTATGGGGTATCAAAAACAGAGCCTCATATTTTCAACAACAACTAAGGAAACAACACTATGTATTCACAATTCAAAACAATCGATAACTTAATTGAATATCACTCTACCAGTGAGCAAACCATGTTCCTTTGCGACTTGACCGGCGTCAGCGTCAACGATCGCTGTTTCGACTCACTGCAACACTGGTTCGACATTAACGACCCATTTCACACCGCCTCGAGGGTCATGCGCGAATCCGGTGGATCGTTTGCCGGTGCTATTGGCGACGCCTACCAATGCGCCGACTCTCACAACCGCTGGTTGTTGATTCAGGCCTTCCAAGACCTATTCAAGCGCTTTATGCCCACCAGTGTGACTGATGAGGTCTGATTGACCGAAACCGGCGAGAGCCGGTCTCACACAACTACTAAGGAAACCAATGAAAACCGTTCAATTAAAAATATATCAGCCCTATGGTGGGCGCGGATACTGTGTTGATCTTTTCTACCGCGGTCGACTCATTACCGGCTTTATGTCCAATGATTTGGTCGAGGCGCGCGCCAATGCGTTGACTTACGCCAAGAACCGCGGTTTCACCCATGCAGAATTCAGATGTGAGGGTTTGCCCTTGCCAGTACTGCCAAGCATAACTGATGAGTCCTGATTGGACGAAACGCCCGAAAGGGCGTCTTATGCAACTAACCAAGGAAACAAAAATGAACAATGTAATCGTAAACTTCGAATCATGCGAACTCAACAACTCCTATCAAATTGTTGATGACATGGACGAATATGGATCGCTGATTTATTCCATTTGGATTTCAACAGGCCCAATCACCGGATATTACCTCAAAGACCTCAACAACGAAGAGTGCCACTTCAATACCATCGTAGAAGCCATGAAAGCATTGGTCGAACTGGTGGAGGAATACGAGCCCCAAGTAGCATAACTGACGAGCCCTAATGGGCGAAACTGGCACTTGTGCCAGTCTTATGCAACTACTAAGGAAACAAAACCATGGTTATCGCTTACCACGCAAAACATGAGCGCCACGGCTGGCGCGAGATATGTCGCCACCCTATCGATTGGGACGGCTGGCACGATTTCGACCGCTCCATGATCGACGAATTAATCAAGGGCGGGTCGCACGTTGTAACGTGCGGGTGGAATATGTACCAACTAATTGAGGGTTAAGCCATGCGAGTAATTATGTTGAAAAAAGAGGCGAGCGCGCTCACTGGTGGGCTCACCGAAACCTCGAAGATGCCATGCAAGTCTTACAGTCTACCGACCGAGGCGTGCGCGACCGGTTTCAAAATGGCTCAAATTGAGGGATCGATCTGTTTTTACTGCTACGCTAATTCCGGCTTCTACCAACTTTATCAGAACACCATTAAACCCGCCCAATTTGCTAGATTAGACTCAATCAATGATCCTCACTGGGTGGACGCGATGGTGACTCTAATCGGTTCGGATCAGTACTTTAGATGGCACGATTCCGGCGACCTTCAGGGGCTTGAACACTTTAAAAAGATCGTAGAAATCGCACAATTGACGCCGAAAACAAAACACTGGCTTCCAACGCGCGAGTACTCGATCATCAAAGACTTTATCTCAGCCGGTGGAGTAATCCCCAAAAACTTGATTGTCCGGCTCTCCGGTATGTATCCCGACAAGGCCGTGAAGGTACCCAAGAGCCTCGAAGGCGTGCGAGGCGTGACAACGTCCAACGTCCACACTAAAAAGCCTCTAGGGCTCGCCTGTAAAGCCCCCAGCCAAGCCGGCGAGTGTCGCGACTGTCGCGCTTGCTGGACGAATAAAACTGTATCTTACTTAATGCACTAAAAGGGAAATCATGAAGAATTTAACCAAAAAAGAACTAATCGCCATCATGAAAATAGCAAGTGTCGCGCTTGAGCACGTTGCCAGCGAGCAAATAATTGCACGCGAGCTTGACTTGACTGAGCCCGAGATTTCCCGAATTTACGCGATCATTCAAAAAAGCATGACTGATGAGGCCTGAGAGGCCGAAACCCTCGAGAGGGGGTCTCATGCAACTACAAGGGAAATTATGAAATATACAGAGTTTGACTACATACAAGCCGGTTATCTTTTTGAGACAAACCGCATTAAACTGGCGCGCTTTCAACGAATGCTTGCGCGCGAGTATCAGGAACACAAAAACAAGGCCGTGTTTCTTTTTAACCGCGGTCGATTGGAGGCGCGCTCATGTATCTAGTTTTTAACCACAATTCTCGCTTGTTGGGCGAGTTTAAGACAATGCACAGGGCACAAGAAGAGGCCATGACCTACATGGGCATGACCGGAAACCCAGCTTACATCAAGCCGGTTAACCTCTTGAACACGCTCGAGCGCGAATATTACGATCAATTTTTGGAGATACACGAATGACAACTATAGCAACAAAATACAACTGGTTACTGGTGGACAAGGATGGCGTGGCAGTCCCCAAGGGCGCGATCATCAAAACCCGCAACGGCGAAGAGTTCGAGCTCACTGGGGGGAGACCCCCGCACAATGACGGCTCAACCGGTCGCGTATGGGTTAAGCCCGTGGGCGAACCCGAAACCACGCAAGAGCTCTACCCGACAGTTTTTGATCTGAAATGGGAAATAGTCTAAGCGCAACTGATGAGCCCTGACTGGGCGAAACCCGCGCGAGCGGGTCTTGTGCAACTACAGGAGGCCAAAAATGGCACGATTAATTAAGACTGAGAAACAATGGGTTATCCGTGATGAATGGTGCGAGGACGATATAACAGACCAGTGCGAACAGATTGGCGAGGAGCTCACCCTAGAAGAAACCCGCAAAGTGTTGGAGATCATCGTTAAATCACACGATGCTGAAATTGGCATTAACTGGAATTCTATAAATTCTGCAATCGATGACGTGGTGGGGGCGAGAAAATGAACACACTCACACTCATTCAGGAGCTCTACTTTGACGTGTGCGATCTGTCCTATGGGCAATCGTACCAGTCACTGGGATACAAGAACAAAATTGAATTTTTAGCAGAGTTTAAGAGAAAACTCGAAATCATCGAGCAAGATTACCAAACAACACGAGGCCAAAATCATGACACTATCACCAACTGAACAAGCATTTTATGACTTGTACTCTAGTCGCATTTCCGAGTGCGACGATGAAACCATTTTGCGGTTCCTAAAAGACAACGATTCGGTTAGCTCTTTGGAAGGATACACACATCTGATGGATACCTATATTGCATTCGAGGCCGGTATTGAGTACGCAAGGGAGAATCCAAAATGATGGAGACTGACTGGGACTGGGGTGAAACAAGCAACAAAAAACTCAGGCAAGTGTTTTCCGTCCCCCAAGACGCGCCTTTGACTTCTTGCGAGCGACTCGACGATTTTGTGGAGTTTTTGCTCAATGAGATAGACGTCCAAGAGATGGTGAGCAAGTTTTTATACTACGCGCCCATTGAAGACATTGAATATTTTGCAAAAATTTATGATTTTCTGCCCAAGGAGAGCGAAAAATGACTTACGAAGAATGGGAAGAAAAATACAAACCAATCGTAAACACTTTTGGTCAAAATGAAGAAACTCAACTTTTTGAAACATATGGACAAGAGTACGAATTCATCAAGAAAACTGACCCAAAGAAAATTTGGACATTAGTAGATGGAAATATTGGCACTTTTATAGTCGATGGGTGGCATTATGTAAACAGAATCGGCTACTTTGTAACTGAAGTACCGCATGATGACGAAGGTATTGAAGTTTTGGATATGCTTTATGGCGAAGAGGAGAATGAAGAATGACCGCACAAGAACTATACGAGGCCTTAGAAAAAGCCGGCATTGACTTCGAGGTTGTCGAGATTTTCGAGGGATGCCGGTGGCTTAGATTTGACGTTGAAGAACAGGAGAATGAAGAATGATAACCATATTTTTTGAGATCGATGGCCACGTCTTTGAGTCGGCCACATTCGCGAACGAAGTCCTTTATGAGGCGTGCTACGATGCCCTCGAGCAGTACGCGCGCCTCTACAATTTCGAAATGACGGAGGTGTCAACATGACTTGCGAACAATGCACGAGCGGGAAAGTACACCCAACAGTTTGCGAATGCCAGTATGTAAAGGTCGACCCCATGCTCAGGGCAAAGATTTTGGCTAAACTGGCGCCACGAGAACTCGATCCGGATTCGTATGATGGCATGGAATCATGGGACTGGACGGAGGTGGACGGCGTCCAGTACGACCTTAATTTTTGGTTTGATGGGGATGATTTCATTATCACCGCCTACTTTTTAACCGAAGAAGATGGAAAGGTTGTTAGAGACAACACGAAATTTTTTAGGATTTTGAACAAAACCTACAAACTGGGGGATGCATATGACCATGCTTAAACGACGATACAAGGTGAGCGCCACCTACACGACCCTGTGCCACGTCTATGTGACCGCCTTGGATGAGGATGACGCCCACGAGGTCGCGGTCAATCTAGATTATGAGCTCTTCAATGTAGACGATATCACCGACCTACAAACAACTGACATTGAGCGGTGCAATATCCGCGAGGAAGAGGTTTGACTCGGTGCGAGGAACTGGGGGTCTGCCAATCTATCGGTTGCGCAGACTGCCCCCAACTTGTTGACCCTACAACAATTTCACAAGAGACTCACCAGCCTCCCGAGCCCCCACCCGAGTCTCAAAATCATTAAAATCCTCCCCAGCCTCACCCACCCAATAGCACGAGGCTATTTTTTGAGCAGTGCTCAGGCCAACAGGGTCGTTATCCGCAACCACAAGAGGCCGATTCAGACCCCTCGCGATTTCAAGCATATTAGAGGCCGAGAAACAGACGTGTATCCTATACCTAGCCTTCATGAGTTTAAGCGCTCTACGCACCGATAAACCAGTCGCATAGCCCTCTACCAGTATGTCCCGCCCTTTATTGTCTATCACGAGGCTTGCTCCCTTGGTGATCTGCCCCGACAGGAACTTTTTGTTGCCGATCTTATCGATTAGCTGGCATCCAACAAGTTGACCCCCCGCTCGCATTGTGACCACGAGCAACTCTTTCCAAACAAGACCGCGCTCGGGAAACCCCTTGCGAATCAAGTAAGGATGGGTGGACAAGACGCCTGACTTGACGATGTAGACCGCCTTCCGGCGCGCTTCTTCCTGACGATCCAACCGCTCCTGATTGACGCGCTTGATCTTGTCATGGTCGATCACATAAGGCTTATCGGATTTAAAGATAGCGTGTTTCTCCATAGTGGCAAAGTTGATGACCGCCCCGCCCTGTCCATCAAAGACATAGGCGCCATTCAACTTGTTGGGTTTGTCCAAAGTCTTGACTCGAATCCACTTATCAAGAGACAGATTGTCGATCACGAGGCCGTGTTCAAATGCAAATTCTTCAAATCTCATGCTTTTTGTTGGCCTTTAGCCCATGCTATTTGCCTTGATCTAATCCAGTTAACAGTCTTTTGTGAAGTTGGGATCGGCGTGTGATCACCACGAGGCGGGAAAGCCCCGAACTTTTCCTTGTATTTGTGTGCCGCCCAGCCATCTTTATAACCTCTTGAGCGGGAATAGTGCAAGAGCTCGGCATAAAACGTCTTGTTGATCTCCATCGACGCCTTCTGTATGCCCGCCAACTCGATGAGCTCTCCAGGAACGCTTGCAACGCCACGCAACGGCCTGGTGAACCCACAATGCACGCAATTGAGCTCGCCAGCCACCCACAATCCACCGCACGATGGACATTTCGAGTCTTTCTTTTCCTTCTCGGTCGGCTCTTTCTTAGCTTTCTCGCCGTCTCCATTCTCGAGCTCCGTCACGCCCTCAGTGAAGAGTTTGTCCCAATCGTTTCTGAATCGGAGATAGTTACCGGAGTGATCCAGCCAAACGCCAAAGGTTTTGTTGGGCGATGGACGCATGATCCTGCCCATCTGCTGGACGTGCGAGCTGAATGACTTGGAGAAAGGCCTCGCCGAGACGCCTATCAGCACGTCAGGGACGTCGAATCCGCGGGTGAGTATGTCTGTGGCTATCAGGCCATGAATCTTTGTGTCGGGCTTGCCAAAGTCCTCGATGATCTCTCGCTTGTAATCGTCTTCCTCGAGGTAAGAGATTGATTTAAAGTTATACCCTTGCGATTTAAATTGTTGCTCGAGGTCTCTGCCGTGGGCAACCCCAGCACAGAACACAACAGTCTTTTTGGGTGCGCCAAAGATGTCGTGCGTTTTCTTGATCCATTCTGTGACGATATCGCCGGTGATCTTCATGCCCCGCTCCGTCACTTGATCCTGTGACCACTCGCCAGCAACCTTGGTCACGCCCGTCATATCGATTTCTTTTGAGATAAAAATCTTCATGGGCATCAACCAGCCCTTGTCGATCAAATCCTCTGTGGAGCTCGCACCAACCACATGGGAGTACACGTCGCCGAGCCCCGCGGTAAACGGCGTGGCGGTCAATCCAATGACTCTCAGCTCAGGGTTTTGCTCAATGAACTTAACAACACTTCTGCGCTGAACGTGACACTCATCGATGATGAGGTAATCAAGATCAGGAAAGGTGTCACGTTTCTCGAGGGTTTGGGCGGAGCATATCTGTATGCGCTCTGTTGGGCGGTAGCGCCAATGATCGGACTGCATGACGCCATGTTGAATCTGATACCGCGCAAGGCGTGTACTGGTTTGATTCACCAACACAATGCGATCCATCACCATAGCAACACGTTTGTATTGCTTGGCAATGTTCTGCATAAGTTGGATGGCGACCTCGGTCTTACCGAATCCTGTTGGAGCATAAAGCAGTTGAGCTCTATGTCCATCAAGAAAGCCCTGATTGATTTTTTCTACCACCTCAATCTGGTGGGGTCTTAGTTCTAGCATTTAAAACTCCGATGGGATAGTGCCCAACTTCACTTTGATTTCTCTGCCTTACGTTTCCAATATTTGATTTGATTGATAGCGTCGGCAGCCTTTTGCTGGAAGTCATTCCTACTGATAGTCATGGCGTCCAATAAAGATTGTAAGCGAGAAACTTCAGCGCGCAACGATTCCACAGTTTCTTGTATGGTTATTTTTTCTTCGTCATCGATTTCTAAAATACCAATCGCCATCTGATCTCTGAGTTTAGTATTCTCTGTGAGTAGCGCCTGATTCTCTGTGCGGAGCTCATGCACTTCGTCTTGAACGTACTCCTCTTCAATCTCAACAGGCTTGGCTTTTGGTTTCTTCTTGACCTCTTTCAACAACTCGATTTCTTTGCGAATGCGACCGATCGTCATGTCTGATACATCGCATATCTTTGCCAGCTCAATGTTTGATTTATCACACAGCTCAATATCATTGAGAGCACGCATCACACTTCTGCGCTTGTCTTCGTTCGATCTTGGTAGTCCATGCTTGCCGTTGGCTTTCAATGAATACAACCACGCATCGCGCTTTGTGCCGTTAATGATGTCGGCCTCAATCGTATTGATCTTTGCGCGTTTGTGAGCAAAGTATCTGTGAAACCCATCGGCCAGCCACCAGTCCTTGCCATCGTAAACTATCCTGATGGCGGTGAATGCCTCGCCGTCCAATAGTTTCTCGGTGTACTCTTGAACCGTTACCTCCCTAAGTGACTCTCTTGATTGTGTGTCACCATCAATTCTGATTTTTTCTAAATTAATCTTCATAATCTCTTTCGTCCCAATCTGGATCTTCAAAACTAATCACCGGTGTATCAATACCGATGTACGCGCCTATGACATTGAACTCAAGAAATTCATGAGCATCTTCTTCGTTCATGCCGTCTCTACTCATTAACAGGTCAACCATCTCGTCGCCACTGTAAACCAGTACCTCAACAGTTATTTGGTCTCGCCAAATGCAAGCGGTGCCAATGACGCAATCGTCAAACCCGTACCATTTTTTCATGTGTTCTTCTCCTTTAGTTTTGCTTGAACTGCAAGATATAAACTTTCCCAATCGTGTTGCTCTGCGGCTAATTTTTGTATGTCCTCATCCGTCAGTCCTACCCATGTGCGCTGTTGGTCTTTGTACAGCGGGATAGCGCAATCATCATTTTTGTTTGTTTCAAACCAAAGACGCAATGCCTCGTCATAGCCAAACCAACCCACGCAGTCTTGCTCGCGTTGCATTTCCTCAACCAGCACGGCCCCCTTAATCACATATTTTTCAGCACAAGCAACGCAATAAAGCGCATGGCCGCCACTAGCGCCACATTCAGCACAGCCCACAGATTGGGTTTTGTCTAACGCCTTGTTCGCCATCTCCAGTGCGTTCTTCAAGCGGTGCAACTCAATCTCTATCTCTTTCAGTTTGTGGATTGCTTCAAATGTTTTTTCCATCTTTATCCTCCATCTCCCTCAGCATATTGCTTAAGGCAAACATCTTCTTTGTTGTATCCATCTGTTGCTTGTGCAGTTGATTCATTGCCTCAATCAATGCTTGGTTTGCACCATACAATTCATTTATCTCGTCTTTGATTTCTTGTTTGGTTTTCATTCTTGTCCCCTTGCTCGAATATCTTGAGTAATACTTTGTTGAGCATAAAAATATCCTTTTTTAATATTTTCATTTTTGTCATGCAAAATTCTGTTTTCTACAATCTTTGCACACGCCTCACGCTCACGCTCTGCTATTGCCTTCGCAAAAATAACCAAACCCGCTCCATCACCGTCCAAATAATCATCGGTATGGTTAAATCGTTTACCATCCCATTCATGTTTGGTAACTGCTATAACCCCGCATTGATCTGCGAGTTGTAGTATTTCCATGTTTGTCATTCTTGTCCCCTTAACTTCAAACCTTTTTCATCTAACCGCTCAATAATTTCTTTTATGCTTTTGCGACCCAAATTTGGAGTTCTAAGCAAACGTAGCTCAGTGCAATTAATTAATTGTGTGATGGTAAAAATATCATCCGCTTTTAGACAACGCTCAGAACGCACGGTCAAATTAAGATGTTCAATCCCATCATCAATCACAGCTTCACGCAAAGCCCATCTGTTAATAATTTCTTGTCTGCGTTCTATCATGTATTCTGCAATGCCATATGCATCACGGGGGGACTGAGGTAAACTCTTAAGCACTTCAAATGCAAGTCGGTCAAGTAATTCTTCTTTAGTCATCTTTAAACTCCTGTATGCAAGCCCACGCAATACAGCAGGCAACAATGAATATTGCTACCACGCCCGATAATGCCAATATCCACAAGAGAGCATTAGACATTTTCAAATATCTCTTTGAGTTCTCGATACAATACTTTTGCTTCGGCTATACCAATGTGCTCGACAATGTACTCGGCAGAAAGTCTTGGGGCGGTCTTGACTACTGGCGGTTCTTTTTTGACTTTCGGTTTTGTGTTTTTATTTTTGTACTTCAGCGGCGTGTATTCTTTTTGCAAAGCATAGTAACGACCATCTTCTCTTTTGATCATGTTTTGCTTTATGCACGCCGTTAAGATGGCCGATGCAGAGCTTGGATTCATTCCCTTACTTGAGATGTGTTTAACAATATCTGACGCTACACAGCCAGGATTGTTGACTACATAGTTGAATGTTTCTCTTGTGACGTTTGTCGTTGTTCTAAATAATTGTGGTTTCATTTGTTGCTCCTTTAAAATTTTCCACTCTTCATACAATTCCGAAAATCCTTTGATACTCACGTTTTATCTCCCCCGATGTTGTGTTGTCTTTTATCTTGATCATCTCAGTCAACCAAGGGCGCTCCCACAGATCAAGCATGACCATCTGCGCGCCGGCATCGGCCAACTGTTTTGCGGTGTACAGCGTCTTGGATGGCGACGTGTACCAAAGCTTTGACAGCGGTCTTTGATAGATCGGCAAATAAGTGATACCCATATAAACAAACACAGGCTGGGCAATCGTAGGGAAACCTTCACGCATCATTGTTCTCCAACCAAAATATCTTCTTCTCGAGTTCTTCTGTCCGCTTGACCATGTACGCATAGTCGGTCGCAATCTTCTCTACCAACTTGTTGACCTCATCAAGGTGGTTGTGCAATTCCACAAGCAAGTTTATGAAAGGATGCATAGGTTCCTCACAATCAAGACTAGAGCGATGGCCACGCTAAGAGTGACCGCCACATAAGCGTAACCAGTCTTTGCTCGTGGATAGATAAAAATACAAGCGCCGTACTCCATCGTGTGTGGAAACGCCTCGTTCAGCGTGCGCGGAAAGCGCCTTTCAGTGGGGTGTGTGTCCATAGTTCTCCTTTGTTGAGGAGGTGATTTTGGACGTTACACAGACAAGCGTCTCTAGGTGTTTTCCCTAATAGACAAAACGGCTTTAGACATAGCTATGCCGGGTGACTGGGGGGCCCTCCTGAGCGCTGTAGGTCACTGTGTCCACCAAAAGGGCGCTTCTGTCCGCTTTTTGGCTAACGACCGGCCATCACTGGACGATCCACCGAAGTGATTCATTCATCGAGATAAGTGCAAAGCTGGGTCACATATCACTTATGTCTGCTCTAGTACCTGAACAAGTCTAGAACGCACCGGTTGGTCTTGCCGATACGCGTGTTCTCTTCCGCGCCACCCATACAGGTGCTTGCTAACGTGCGGAGTACGACATTGTGTAGGGACGAAAAAAAAACCGCTTAGACGATGCATTCTGGGGGATACCTTGCCTAATAAGCCACTCCGCTATTAGGTAAAGTCAGAATACATCTCTAAACGGTTTTACATTGATCCCCACCAATGTGAGCGCAGTATATCAAACTATTTAAAACGCTGTCAACTTGTTGGCGCTCCCATGAAGCAGGGTCGGGATGAGCAACACTCTTACATTTCACGCATTCCCGCGGGGCTAATCCGCTTCGCCAACGATAAATATTAGCACAAAAAAAATCCCGACACTAGGCCGGGATAAACCCCTCAAAGGAGTAGCAACTACAGGAAACAAACCAAATCATAACTCAATAATTCTGACTTGCCAACGATTGTCCACTTTCCGCCAACCATGCACCTCGATCTTTATCCCCGCTGAGAGGACGATTGGGTAATTCTCGTGGCCTTTGATCTTATTAACCCTACTGCTTGTGTTGCCATAGGAGGTAGTTTGGACACCCACAACCACACCTTCTGACAGACAAAGTATGTCAATGAAACCAGCAAAATCATTCTTTCGCTTGGTAAAAAAGTTAAATCTTTCAACGACTTCCGCATAAAACCCTCTCTCCCTCATGTGCTTGAGACTCAACTGTGTTGTGGACGTTGCCATAAATTCCCTTGCAAGACATGAATTAATTTAATACAATGTGTGTCCCAACCAAACATTCTACAGGAGAAACAGTGAACGCATTCCCAAACCCCAACAATACAGAACAGACCGGCATGAGCTTGCGAGACTATTTTGCCGCCCAGGCTCTTCAAGGACTAATAGCCAATGGAGACGCGGCTAACGAATACTCAACTGCTCGCATAGCTTATGGCTTTGCAAACGCAATGATGGAAGTCAGAGATGAAGATAACGAATAAATTCAATCTCCCCGAGACTTTCGTCAACATTATGAAACGCCCGACCTACAGCAAGGGTCAGGCGAATCTATCTGCCACCGAGCTGATCACTGCCCCCAGGTTGGTGCAGCTGCGCAAAGCCCACATGGATGAGCTCGAGAGCGACGTGACTGAGAACGTATGGTCGATCTTTGGCACAGCCATCCACGGCATCCTAGAGCACGGCAAGGCAGACAATCACGTCGTAGAAGAGCGGATCACCACCACCCTCGAGGGATGGAAGATATCCGGTGCTATCGACCTACAGATCATCAACGACGATGGGTCTGTCACCATCAACGACTACAAGACCACCGGTGCTTGGGCGGTCATGAATGAGAAGATCGACTGGGAATTACAGCTCAACATCTATGCTTGGCTAGTCGAAAAGGTCAAACAGATGCCGGTCAAGAAGGTAGAAATCGTGGCCATTATTCGCGATTGGAGCCGCAGAGACGCCGAGTCTAGGCAAGGATACCCAGACGCACCGATTAAGGTCATACCGATCCATCTATGGCCTTTTGAGGTCAGAGAAGCATTCATCATCGAGCGGATCAAAGAACACTCCAACGCCGAGATGGACATCGAGATGGGTGGCGACCTGCCGCCCTGCACACCCGAGCAGATGTGGGAAAAACAAACCTCTTACGCCATCATGAAAGAGGGAAACAAGCGCGCCACAAGCGTGCATGCATCACACGAAGAGGCTGTCAAAGCCCTCTTTAACGTCAAAGGAAAGGCCGAGATTGTGACCCGGCCAGGGGAGAGGACTCGTTGTGAGACATTCTGTCAGGTCAACAAGTTTTGCACTCAATATCAACAATATTTACAGGAAAAAGAATGACAGTTCACAAAAAACTGATGACGGCTCGGTGCCAGTTACTGCTGGCCAAGCTTGAAAAGACTGGTAAAAACAGTTTTGCGGGCTACAAATACTTCGAGCTCGGAGACTTTCTGCCGGCCTGCCAACTCATATTCGAGAAAGTAGGGCTCTGCGGGATCGTATCCTACGGGTCAGATTTCGCCACTCTAACCATCACAGACGTGGACGACGGCACAATGGTGGTCATCCAGTCCCCTATGGCCTCGGCATCCCTGAAGGGCGCGCACGAAATACAGAACTTGGGCGCTGTTGAGACCTATCAACGTCGCTATCTGTGGATGACTGCGATGGAGCTGGTTGAGAACGACCCCATTGATGCGGCTCCCCCACTGGAAAAGCCGGTTAAACCCCAACAAGTTGACCCTCCCAAGCCCCAACAAGTTGACCCCCAACAAGTTGACAAGCCCAAATACAAGGCAGAAACGCCCAAACCAACAGTCTTGAAGGACTCAAAAGAGTTCCCAGGACTTCAGGAAATTGGCGTGGCACAGCCAATGGTCGAGTGGAAGATCAGTATTGACCAATTCCTCAAAGATGATGAATGGAAGAACATGGTCATAGAAGCCACAAAAATGACCGTGGACCTCACGCAAGCGGCCGAAGATGTGCAGAGTATATACCGCGTCAATAAATCCGTTTATGAGGATTTAAAGAAGAGTTATCCAGCGGAATTTGCCGAATTGTTGGATTTGTTCAAGGCTAAAAAGGAGTCATTTAAATGAGCGCAGATTTCCCCAACAGCGGCACATTGTTCACCGCTAAAAAAATGTTCAACGAGAAGTCACCGCACTTCAACGGGTACATCGACATCGATAGGGACTTACTTCTATCCCTGATTGAGAAGTCTGAAGGCGAGGTCAAGATCAAGCTTGACGGCTGGAAGAAGAAAGACAAAGAAGGCAATCACATGGTTTCATTAAAGGTAAACACTTATGAGAAAAAGCAGCAAACCCCAGTCGCAGACCCCTGGGACAACTAAACAGACTCTCGAGAACCTGAGAGAGGTTCTATTGCTTTTGGCAAAAGAGAACGAAGAACAAGAGATCATTATCAAATATTTGGAGAAAAGACTTGAGCGAACCAATCCAGTTCGAAGCGATTAAAACCGCTTTAAAACAATCCAAGGATGGTTATGTTCTCACCCTTGCCGTGCATCCAGACGACATCCCTGATGACCTCATGAGGGATTTTGTTGGATCACGGTATGTGGTGGTCATGGTCAGACTCGGAGACGACGAAATGCCAATAGTCCGAGAAGACGAGTTTCCAGGAGACATGGCGGTAAAGATCGCCGGCATGCTCTGTCGGGACAAAGAGTTTTGGGACTGGCTCAACAAAAAAGAATGGTTGATGGACAAGAATGAGTTTGCTTGTACAGAGTGGCTTTGTGGATACCTTGATATTGAGTCCCGCAAGGAGCTCAAGACCAACGTCGAGGCAAGGGCTCTATTCAATCAATTGCGCTCAAGCTTTGAGCACTGGAGAAAAGAATGAAGTTAATCCCATACAGCGTGTACTTGCCGCCGGAATACTACGATCAGATCAAAGAATTAGCCAAGGAGCGCAAGGCCTCCTCAATGGTGAGGGATGCGATCTGCATGATCATGGACGGCGGTGATCAGTTCAAAGCAGGGTACAACAGAGGCTTGGAGGATGCCGCAAAGGTCGTCATGAAAAACCGTGAGCTCAAGAATGCGGGAGGGGACTACTTAAAAGAAATCCTCGAACAAAATATCAAGAGACTTCGCAAATGAAAGCCTCGCATGCAATAGCTATCATGGTCTCTCGCGCCCTTGAGGAAGAGATAGAGGAGCGCCCAACCGAAGTCTTTTTGGCTTTCGCTGCACTCTTTTGTAGTATGGGCGTCAAGCTGTCAGTCGAAGAAGAAGACGCCATGAATCTCATTAGAAACCTGTACAAAGACATATTGGCCGAATCAAAAGGGGAGATGCATTAATGGAAGACCGTGAAAACTTTCGAGCACTGGCAGCCATGTTTGCACTCAGCAAGCTGGCCGGCACTGTCTTTGACCACGAGGCACACGAGATTGCAAAAGAATGCGTCTTGTTGGCCGATGCTTTACTCGAGGAACTAGATCCCCAAGAGGGAATTGTTGCACTCAAAAAAAGGAAAAAGAATGTATCGGAATAGAAAGTTACTGGATGTCTGCCACGAGTTACCTTGCCAACATTGCGGAATCATAGATGGCACGGTGGTGGCGGCGCACTCTAACCAGCTCCGAGACGGCAAAGGACGCGGCCTGAAAGCGCATGACTATCGGGTTGCGTCGCTTTGCTACAAGTGCCACATGGAGTTAGACCAAGGCAAAGACCTCTCGAAACAAGAGAGGGTTGAGCTTTGGGATGAAGCCCATCGCAAAACGATAGGCCAACTCTTTGAGCGCGGATTTATCTCCGTTTCTGCGCATCCGCAACTTGATCATTGAAAGATTTCATTAATTGATATTTTTGAGCCTCAAAGTCACGAATATCTTTTAATGGAACCTTATTCTTCAACATCATCTTTTTGTTTTTATTCATCTCATTGATCATGTTGTTGTATTCAGAGGCAGAGTTATAAAGTTGAGCCGCTGGGTTGGCCGCAATAAACTTACTGGGATCTTGGCTAGACTTTTGAATGTTCATGATTTCATTCCCATACTTATTCATCAACGTAATATTGTTGTAGAACTTGTCTTGAATGGCCGCCTGACTCTTTGCATCGCCATAGAAACGTCCTGCAAGCGGGATTCTGTAGCTGGGCACCGGCTCGCTGGTAAAGGCAGACTTAACCAACTCACCAGCCTTGATGACCTCGCGAGCAGCTCCTCCACCAATTTGACCTGCATAGTAGTCAATCTCATCCGCGGTTGGACTAATCTTTCCCTTGGTGAAATGCGTTCCAGGAGGTGAACTGACATAGTTTAAGAACTCTGCAATCCACTGGCTTATTTGCGTGGAATTCTCACGGCTCCTCATGAACCCAGGTGTTGGCTTGGTGGCCAGATCTTCTTTAAAGATTGGACGACCAAACGCATCCTTGTTCATTGTTACAGAAACGATTGGATCTATAGGCGTTGGAGATAACATCTGAGCAATAGTACCGCCACCCAATGGGTTGAATGAATCTAAAAACAGACCCAAGACTTGTGTTGCCGCATCAGTAATTGGTTTACCGCCGCTAATCAAATGGTTCTTGCCAAGGATGTATTCTGTTGCAATGCGTGCAACACCCGGCACCACGTTGTATCCAGGTGGCATTGGGAGGGTTAAATACTTCTTGTTACCAATTGGAATGATGAAGTTTTTATCCCGAATATAGTCTGGCGGCTCATCGGCATCAAACCCAGCCGCGGCCATCCACAAAGCCTGGAGGACGCCAACAGCAAGACCACCTGCAATGATTTTTCTTCCTGCTGGACCGTTTAATGTTTTACCAACAAGAACGGCGCCTTGTACAGCGGGGTTAAAGAATGCATACAAAGCTTGTAGCAGAGGACTGGATTGGCCTTTGCGGTTGAAGTTAATGGTGATGTTTTTAGCTAAACTGGCTGCGCGCTCTTCGCTCAAATTCATATCAAGAGCGACCTTGAATACAGACAGACGAACGGCGTTCTCCATTGCCTCGTTGTAGTCCGACAATGCGTCAAACACATACCTCGCCTTTTTCATGGCGCCGCTTTGAGTCTCGTCAGCCCACAATCTTTCTACAATAGTTGTGTCCTTGCCGCTAAAGTTACCTTTTGCGAATGACTCTCTGAAACCGGTCGTTCCACCAGCCCGACGGAATTGATCATAAAGAGCAACATAAGGCCCGGTGATTGCTGCATTTTTTCTGCTTGCTCTTTCACCCTGGAAAATGGCAAACATTGCTGGAAAAACATGTTTGGCAACTTCTTTTTGTTTGCCAGCCAACGGAGTGTTGGTCAAATTAAATGCGGCACCAAAAGAATCGCGCGTAAAGTTGATAACACCAAACACTGGATTAAACTGTGTATTAACAGACGCGATCCAGCGCGTTATTTGCGCTGATGTACCCAGCAGGCCACCCAAGGTCTGGGCATCTAGGTTTGACATCGCTTGGGCCATTCTGATGGCTTTAGGATCCTTTGTGTTGAAGAAGATGTAACGGTCTTTGCCGTTGATCCTGACAGGAAACACATTAGGACTGCTTCTGAGGCCTGCATTAATGGTGTACCGAACCTGACCAGTCAAAGGATCGATGCTGGGAGTCTTCGGCTCTTGGATAAAGTTCTGTGCAGTAGAGATGGGCAGACCCATTGAGACAAGCTCTTGATACAAGGCCGCTTTATTCTTGATTGCATCAGGATTGACTGGTAACCAAAAGTCTGGATTGGGATTCTTCAAGGCCATGCCATACAGCGCACGACCAATCCGGGCTTTCTCAGAACGGATGATGGCACTCTCACGTTGGATGGCAATGTTGGCAAGAATGTCTACCACGGACTTTGTTGAGCCGTAGGCACGCTTGGATGCGCCTCCCTTGACTTGGAAACCTTTACCCAAGCCAACACCATGATGCATGAAGTCAAGCTCTTCTTGATCCCTCATGAGCGGGATGTAGTGCTTGTAGGCCTGATTCCAGTTGTCAATTGTCGCCTGAGTCTCAAGACCGCGGTCAACAAGAATCTTTTGCGTGCCCTTGATGATGTCGTCCACCTTGGCAGCGATCTTTGCAAGCTCGGCCGCTTTTGTTGGATCAAGATTCTTAAAGTAATCCCTGGCCGCCTGAGTGCCAATACCGGAGCCAGGCTCGTTATCAACATCCGCAAACCTGGGATTGATCTGCGCAATGGCATCATTACGCTCTTCGGCATGGCGGTTGTGTAAATACTGCTCTAGATCATCGATACTAAGCTTGGCGCTTATTAAATCTTTGACGACTGGGCTTAAGTCATTCTTGAGAAAGTCTTTGATCTCGTTGGCTGTCCTGCCGTGATAGAGCTCTTCCTTCATGTACGCATCAAACGCGTCATCAATCAGGCCAACATTCTTGGTAATCGCAGCTTGGACTTGCCTTGTATCAACGTGCTTGTCGTGAATTTTATAGTCAAGCGTGTTAATTAGATTGCCAAGCTTGGTCTCGGGCGCAAGATCCCAGGTCTTCTGTGGTGCGGGTCCGCCAAACACGTTCCTCTTACTTGGAGGACCGGGCGGGAACATGTTGCCTTGTCGGCCTTGCGGGCTCAAGGGGGCAACTTGTTGGGGCTGAGGTGCCGGTGGGAACATTTGGCCTTGATTAATAGACTCAAACTGAGTGCCACCCAGCATTTCAGATGACTGAAACACTCCATCTGATTTACTCAAACTGTTGAGCGCTTTAAGAATGGGCGCGTCAGATCTAAACCCAAACAATGACTTAATCTTTTCAGCAAGCTTGCCCAACCAATTCTTTAGCCTGTCGAGTTTTGTGCCTTTTATTGCGGCGTAATCACCAGCAACAATGCGCGATCCATTAACAGCCCAAAACTCTGATGGATTGACAAACCGATAATTTGCAATTGGCAAGCTAGTGTGCTGCAATAAAAACTTGGCCAACTTGGAGCTGGTAAGAGACTCTCCTGGATTTTTGGCGCGCATGATCGTGTCATACAAAAATTTGTTGACAGATTTATCTACATTCCCATTTTTGTCTTTTACTTCAATATCTAAAGCGCGGTTATCACCAAAATGACTATCCATCACAGCGGCAAAAAATACTTTCTCTTCTTGAGTCTTTGCATTCTTTTGCGCTTTTAATAGCTGTTGCAGCCATTCTTTGCGTATAGCATTTTGTATATCGCCCGGCATCATCCTTTCGGTATGGTGCAAAATCTCATGAATTGGCGTCTCATCGCTGCCCGCATTTTTCATCAAGCTAAATATGCGTCTTAGGCTTTCGTAGTTGCCGCCAGTGCCACGCTCACCCTTTTTGATCGATATACCAAGATCATCAACCAAACTTGGGTTCTGGTTCATAAACCATTCAGCTAGATCTATAGCCTCTTTGCTGATTACATTTCTAGCGCCCTCTTCATTTAACCTCGCCTTGATGTGAAGAATGCCACGCCTTCTGGCTGGCGTTAAGGCATTAGACTTTCTATTGTTGTCAGCATCCAATTCAGCGCCAACCCTAAGAGCAAACTCTTCATCGGTGAGTATGCCTTTATTGCGAGATTTGTTGAGACCAGTGACAGCGCGCTTAAAAGATGGGTTGCGCTTTTTCTCTTCTTGGAAGATGGGTTCAAATGCGGCATCCGACGTTGAAAAGTAACTCTCAGAACTTGCTTTATCTTTAGAGGTATACCAGTCTTGGACCGTTGATGGTCCCATATTTTCAATAAACTTGGCAACCTCTTCATTGGGTGAAAATTTATTGCCAGTAATAATACCAACAAGTTCTTTGAGTTTTTTAGCAACATTGGCAAAGAACTTCTCAACAACGCTGATAGGTTTATCTGCTGTTGTGGCCCAACGCGATACGTTATCTGCAAACCACTCATCAAAACTTGTCCAGTATCTGGTCAAGTCTTTGGCTGGCATGTTATCTATTACGCTTTGAGCATGAGCCTCACCCGTCTCTCGATTGCGCAAGTTAAGAATTAGATCTCTCGCGGCGCCCTTGACATTCTTTTCAACCCATTTTTTATGCTCTGCTACCAGCTGGTCTTTAATTTCTTTTGGCGCGCTGTTTAAGGCAACTTTCTCAATAATGTGGCCAACTTCATGCGCTATCGTTTCAATTGTTCTTGTTTCACTAAGCCCTGGCTTGACGGAAATGTAAGCGTATTTATTGTTGGGACCAAACAGACGAGTAGACCCGTCTTCAGTAAAACTCATTCCAGCTGATTTAGCCGACGAATAGTCACCATACAAGTTGTATTTCTCGGCATTTGCACGAGCATCATCTGGATGTATTAAGAATACTTTTAGTCCACCAAGATTGGCGGCATTCAGCAAACCCTCTAAATAAGAAACATACTTTGGATCAAAGTCATCCGTCCCAACTACATTGCCTTTGTTTTGGAATGGTCCATCAGGAAACTTGGCTTGGTTGGCTTTGTCTTCGGTCTCAATACGATTGGCCTGCTCTTGCAGTCTTTGCAACACATCGGGCTTGAATAACTTACCTGTAAAGTTCCGAATATCGGATGTTGTTCTTTTCCCGGACTCTCTATCGATTGCAGAATAAACATTCTTTCCGCTTAAAAGAGAATGACCTTGGAGCAAGGCGGCATCGTCATCGGAATAGACAATCTTACCGGCTACATCTTTAGCGTGACCAGTAGCCCATTCTGGGTGTTCTTTAACTTCTGGAGTGCGCTCGTCAAACAAACCCTCTTGGCCTTTGGCGGCAGCAATGTCGGCAGGACGATTACTTCCTGTCAAAGTAAACTCACCAACACCTTCATCGGCCTTGGCTTTAGCTTCCGCCTCTCTCTCGGCTTTTAGGCGGTCTTCCTTGGCGCGCTCGGCCGCTCGGACTTCATCTGGTGTTTGACCGGTAAGTGCCAATTTTGTTTTACCTGGCTCAACAGCTCTATTCTCGCCTTCGGGCTCAATGACCGTATCAGCAAGGTCAGCTTCTCTTTGCTCATTAAAGGCTTCTTCAAGGAGGAGGTTGACATCTTTTAACTCCAATTGTTGTTTGATTTGATCTTCTAATTCTTTGATGTTGCCGCGCAGTTCGTCTATGGCGCCAGTAATTTTCTTTATCTCATCTTCGGCCTCTATCGTCATGTAGTTTTTCTGACTTAATCTTTCGGCTATATAGTCAGCGGCGTCTTTATTATCAAAATCGGGGTGATCATGGCGCAATTTGTAAGGCAGATAAGCATCAAGATCACCACTCGCAACAATATCGACCAAAGACGCTCCGCCATTTTTGTTTTTAAGTTGCGCGTATTCTTTGTCAGGAGAAATATCGTTGATGTCTTTTGCTTTTAATTTGCCTCTCAAGGCGCCAAACAAACCTGTTGTTTTTATTTGTCTCCTGGCCATCTCAGCGCTCTCTAGATCTTTATTGAGTTTTTCAAGATCTAGTTGCTCTTGGGTTTTGTTGACGAGCTCTAGCGGAGCCGGCGTCTTCTTAACCCTGGCTTTGGTTGGAGTTATTAGTTTTTTTGCTGCGTTCAAAGATTTGTTGTGCTCTATCAAAGCTTTCTTCAACTCAGCGCTTGCCTTCTGTATAGCTCTGTTTTGCTCTCCAGGAGTCTTCTTGTTGTTCCTGGCCATCTCATCAACAGCAGCCTGACCTTTTTCGTTCAATATACTTGAGGTGCTGTTTAGATTGTCAACGGCTTTTTGCGCATCAGGATTTCCCGACATAGTTTCCGTCAGCTGACTTGCAAGTTCTTTTGCTTTATTGATGCCATCGATTGCAGGCTGTGCAAGCTTTTCTAGTATCGGGGCAGGGGTCAACTTTGACTTGCCAACTTTAATGTCTGGTTCTACGACAGTAGTTGGCTTTTCTTCTGCCTTGAGTTCTTCTGTTTTTGGCGGCAAATTGAGAGCCTCCTCAACTTTCGGAGCAGCAGGCTCTTCCTTAACTTGCTCTTCAACTTTTGGCTCTTCCTTCTTGGGTGGCTCTAATGCTTTAGGCTCTTCAACTTTAGGTTCTTCTGCCTTTGGTTTTTCAACAGGAGCTTCCTCAATGTTTTTACCACTCAGCTCATCCAGCATAGCTTGAGTATCTTGACTGATGGATGGGCCGGCAACTTGCTCTGTTGGTGGGGCAACTTGTTGACCCTCTTCTGGTGGCTGCTCTGGGGGTGCAACAGCGGCGGGCAATCTTTTGTTGAGGTCAACAGTTTCTTCTGGCTTAATGGCCTCTTGGTTGTAAGAGTTAGGATCAAGCCTTGCTATGGCTTCTTTTCGGATCTTGTCAGGTGAAAAGTTACCAGCCTTAACGTTTTCTTTGATGGCATCAGCAATCTGTTTGTTTTGACCAAATTCTGTGTTGTTATAGACTTTACCGGCTACATGAGCCCCCCCAGCAACCATTCCCGATAACAACAAAACATCAGGCAAAACTTCTTTTGCGGATTTTGCAATATCATTGGGGTTGGCAAATGAACGCTTGGGTTGATCGCTGAGTCCAGCATCAACCTCAACATTGTGTTGACCAGTCTGAGTAACGGTCTCAGTGCCAAGCTCTGTACCAAACTCAAGAGCCGTAGCGCCAAACGACTTTAACGTGCCCATGAGACCTTTGCCGGCCTCTCTGAATATGGTGGCGCCTAATTTTGCGCCCAATGCATTACCAAGCGCCTCTGGGACCGCCTCCCAAAGACCATGCTCTTGAACAAGGCCGTTGTATTGTTTGGCGTAATCCAACCATTGCTTATCTGTCAAAGGTTTTCCTGTGGCCTTTACAGAGGCCTCATCAAGATTTTCTCTAATGTCTCGCAAGAAACCATTGGTATCCATGCGGTAAGCGGCTAGACCAGACGCAGCTGTACCCGCACCATATGCACCAACAGGGCCAGCAACCATGCCAGCAGCTCCTGCGGCCAAGCCAGCACCCATAGAAATAACCGAGAACATAGCGTTCTGCGGTAACTCGCGCACCTTTTGACGAGTGATACCTAAAATATATTCATCTTGTAGACTTGGATCTTTTGCATTTTTCTTTGAAAGCTCTCTGGCTTCTGCAATGGTATCGTGTCGCCAATCTGTTTGAGATGTTAGATCTTCTGGACTATTGCCACCAACTAAAGCCTGTGTGGCAGCTTTAGCATAAGTGGGCGTAGCTTGTCCCGCTGCAAATATATCTTGCGCAAGATTACCGCCCAAAACCTTTGGACCAACTTGTTTTCCAAGCTCTGCCTCCCCTGTGGCTGCTTCTGCAAATGGAGCCCACCAAGGCTTACTGGGAGCTTGAGCGGGAGCTTGAGTGGCAGTTGGAGCAGCAGTTGGAACGGCAGTCGGGGCGGCAGCAGGCGCCTCAACTTGTTGGGGTGTCTCTTTGGGGAGTAAATCTGGCAAGCTGCTGGATATAAGCTGCATCGCCTGCTCGGGACTTGTGCCTTCAGGAACCTCAAAGCGCCCTATGCGTCCATCGGGCAACTGAAATCTTGCGATTGGCATGTTATATCCTTATTGAGGCGATGGCTCAAAACCTAAGAATTTTACTCCAGGTGGATTTCTTGTCATCTGATTAGATGATGGTGGGCCTCCAGGCACTGGACCAGGAATTGTTTGGGGCGCATTAGGAACCAGTGTAGGCAGTCCCGCTGGTTTAGAGGGAAAAGGATTTAACCCACTAAAAAAATCTGCAATGGGATGACCCTCTTCCTCTGGAGGAACGTATGATGCTCCAACTTCCGGAGGCGGCTCAATTCCATGCTTTTGCCAAATTGGTAATCCAACTTGATGGATTTGCTTTTCGTATTTATCCCACTGCTCTGTTCCTGGTGTAGACAATTTTGCCTGTTGAGTGCGGATGGGTGCAATAGCACGGTCAACAATCTTTTGAACATTCAGAACTTTTGTCTGTTCAGCGGTTGGGATTTTACTGAGCCACACTTGTCTTTCGGCGTCTTGTAAACCTTTTAACGACTCGGCCTTTCCAGCCTCAATTCCCAATTGACTGCGTTTAAGACTATTGCTTTCTTGCTCGGCCCGTAACTTGCCTTCTTCCGCTTTGGAAGAGTTAAGTATTTGAAGACCGTGATATTCAAGATTTTTGCCGGCCATTAAGTTGGCTACCGCTGCATTTTGGAAAGTGGCTTGATCTTTAACATCACCCTTGAGAGCGGAATTCTTAGCTTGCTCTGCCAGGAATTGGGAATGATCGAGCAAGTCTTGTGAGTCTTGAATGGATTTTTTGCCTGACACATAAGCGGCTACACCCTCTTGTCCGCCTTTGGCTATATTGGCAAAAGCATAAGGAGATGTCCCGCCAAGCATACCAAGGCCAGCTTGTAGCAAAGCCATCTGGGTGTTGGTGTTCTTTTTCTCGTCAATGTCAGCTTGCTTGCCTTTTAGCTTCTGAATGTATGGATCAAACAAAGCGGCAGTTTTGGCTTGCTCTGGTGCGGCCCCTTCTTCTGCTGATTGTTGCATTTTCTTGGTGTATTCCGCCACCTGTTCAGGCGTTACATTTTTTGGCAAATCAGCAGCTGTCGTGGCTGTATATCCATAAACCGGCTGAACAAGACCTTTGTCAGCATAATGCTGCTCGCCTGTAATTCCACCCCCAGCCATGCGCTGAAGATTCTGAGCGGGCAATGCGCCAATCCCTTGTTCTTCGGGCAACTGGGCAACTTGTTGGGGCTGTTGAGGCGCTTGTTGGGGCGCTTGTTGGGGCATCATCTGCGCTAAGTCTTGCTGCACAACAGGCGGTTGAGCTTGACCAGACTGCTTTGCCATTGCTTCAGAACGCATGTTTTTGCGGTCTTGACTCTCTTGAAAAGCAAGAGGGAAGATGTAAGGGTCGTGCTGATGCATCTGGGCGTACTGCGCCAGCTGTGCATCGGACATCATCCGGAGATTAGAACTAACGCTTTGTGGTGCAATACTCATCATGCCCCCATTTTAGATAACGCTATACACACAATCCCGTTTGATTTCTTCTCTTTAATTGCGCCGCCCTTGGCATTAGACTTAAACGCGCCTAAGCCCGCGGCAGTCAATCCCAGACCCGCTACCTGAGACAACATGCTCGGTGGAGCGGTGTATGTCTGACTGGTTGTGTTGGTCATAGGCAGACCCCTCAACAAGTTGGACTCGAAACTCAACTGCTGATATGGATAGTTCTGATAGTTCAGGAAACACTGGTACTGCTGATTGAGCACATTCTGAGTTTGCTGCTGTTGTGTGCCGCCCATTGTGGCCTGCAATCCAGTGATACCCAAATTCTGGTTGTACTGGGCATTACCCAATGTACCCAATGTATTGGCCGCTGTGTTGGCTGTATTGAGACCTTGTAGGCCGAGATTGGCGCCAAACTGACCTTGCTGTGCGTTAAGGTTGGCGGCCGCCTGGCAAGCGCCTTGTTGGGCTGTAAACGCACCTTGAGCGCATTTGTAAGCCTGGTTATAGGCATTGCCCACAAGATTTTGTTGGGCCAATTGGTTGGCTTGATTTTGAGCGCCAGTCAATACTGCACAACGAGCGCCACCAAACGCGCCGTATCCAACAGCTTGAGCTTGATTTTGTGCTTGTTGTTGACCTTGTTGCTGTTGCATCAACTTGAGCTGAGGAGCCAATGCGCAGTTCAAATAGGGATTCATGTAAGAGCCAATGTTGCTCTTGCCTGTTGCCGCGTTTGTGGCCAATCCTTGCTGGGCTTGGTAGGGGTTGTAGGTATAACCTGTATTAATAGCACCTAGACCAGCCTGTCCAGCCAGCGCAGACGCGCACTGCAACTGGGGAGCAGACCGCATCATTGCAGCATTTTTGAAAGCCTGGTTCTGAAGAGGTGAAAATTGCGCAACAGTACAGCCTTGATACTGCATGTATGGGTTTGCGCTAAAGCATGTCAACCTGTTGGCTTTGCCCAGCATATTTTGCACGCAAGGTGCGGCATAGCAGGGTATCGTGATTGTGTTGTAATTGACTGATTGTGGACCGCAAGCCATGATTAATTCCTTATGCAGGTAAATATTGAGCCGAATTGGTATTGTTCGCTACTGCGTCTTTACCAGTCGTTTTGGAACGCGCATGCTGAATGCGGGACATCATTTTGTAAAGCTGTCGAGCGCCTGCTTCAGTGGAGCCATTACCAAGTTCGGAGACGATCCGAGCAGGAACCACAAACTCACCGTCAGCAAGGCGAGCAGGCTCAGGCTCATGAGTACCAATAGTAGCAGGTATCGAATCCGAGACGCCATCACCCGGGCCGCGTAGTAAACGTCCACCATCTGAGTATCCTCCTAGATGACCAACAGTCATACCGCCCATTGCCATGTGCACACCCATTAAACCACCAGCTTTGGCGGCTGTTCCTGGCGCGTACGGAGTTCCATCAACGTTATATTGATTTCCCTTGGAGTCGACATATAAATTCAAAGCTGGATCAAGGGTTGCCTTTTCACCAGACTGCGTGGTAATTGTTGTGGCAGTGTTTGCCGCAGCTCTTCCACTCTGATCGTAATAGGTATCGTTATAAACGTAGTATCCTGATGCCGGATCAAGATGGGCAGTGACGGGCAGTCCCTTGGCGTCTGTAATAGGATTGCCTGTTTTGTCCGTAGGCGTGACTTGACCGAGCACATAATGACCCGATGGGTCTTTAACGTATGCGGTTGATCCCATCACAGATGTGGCGTAAGGAATAGCAATCTGACCTGTAGACGTATAAGGTATTTTGGGTTGCGTTGTTTTACCGGTCAAGAAGTCATATGCGGCCGCAGATCCACCCTTCATGGTGTTGAATTCTTTGTTGAATTCATCCATGCTTGCGGGGGCTGGGTTTGTGTATCCCAAACTTCCACCACCCTTTGTGTACGCGTCTTTAAGCTGCGTCATGCCGGTAAATCCACCAACAGGAATATCGGGAATTCTTGGGGAGCTTGTGATTGTTCCGTTGGGGTTGATCACGGTTCCGCCGCCAACTTGTCCTGCTCCAGTGTTGCCACCAACACCGCCGGCCAACGTTGTGGACGGAGCTGTGTTTATGGGCGTGACATCTGTTGGCGTAATGATTGTGTTGCCTGTGCCCGTTCCTGTGTATTGCGTGCCAGGTTGAAGCGAAGCAATACCCTTCTTAACAGTTGAATAGGGGCCACAAGGATTAACCTGGTTATAGATTGCTTGGATTTGGTCTTTAGTCATGCCAACAGCAGTTCCCATAGTGCCGGGATCTACATGAAACGCATCCATCTCTTTAGCAATTTGAGTATTGGCTGGCATATTGGCGGCCGAATTAGGGCCACCAACAGTATTTTGAGCGGTCACAACAGCGTTTCTAATGTCTGTAAGAGCATCAGGCGATGGAGTTGCACCCAAAGATTTGTCAAAACTGGCAACGCTAGCCGCTGTTGGATTCTCTAAAGTCTTAACAGCAAACGGGTTGTTTGCAGACGTTAGGTACGATGCATATGCCGCAGGATCCATGTGCGCTTGAGATAGCGCCGCATTGACCGCATTGGGGTTTGATAAGTCAATACCGCTTGTCTGGATGTAATTGGTGACTTGATCGGGCGTGTAAGACGTATAAGCTGGAGCACTAGAAGTAACAACGCTGCCGTCAGTTCCGTCGTAATGCTTGATTGAGCCGCCGCCTGCAAGCGCAACAAGACCGCCTGTAGCGCCATTGTACTGACAAGCCGGTGTTCTAGACGCAATCGACATTTGTTGCGTGTAAGGGTTGTAGTTGTATCGATTAATGTATTGCGTGGGTATCTTTGCAGCAGACACAGAATTGGGTTTGGCGGCAGCCTTGAGAGCAGCAATCCCCAGAGCGCCAGCACCAGCCACCTCATAAGGCGATGCATTTTTGTACAATTCTTTAAGGTCAGCCCAACTTGTTGGGAACTTAAATCCAGATGGAGTTATAGGTGCATTTGGCCCCTTATTACCGTAGCCCGGTGATGTTTCATTGAATGCTTGAGCGGCATTTTGATCTGCAATAGAGGGCGCCGCAGGAATAGAGTTGGTCACAACATTTGGACTGGCCGGAGGCGGTGCAGCCGTCATGTCCCCATACTTGGCATTCATTGCCCAGTCTTCAGAGCTAATGGGTGGGCCAGCAGGTGGACTAAAGCTTGTTTGAGATGCTAGTGGAGCAGTTGCCGCGGTTTGTGCAACAACAGGGGGCTCCCCCACTTGCGTTGGAATACGTTCTTCAACGGGCGCTCCGCCAGGAATTGCTGTATCGCCGATAGCTTGTCCAGCGCCAGTTAGTTGACCTATTCCATAAGCCATCACACCGCTTTTGATGGAATCTTGCAGATTGCCGCCGTTTAGCAGGGTCGTAAGACCGCCGCCTACACCCAAAGCAGTATCGGCACCCATCAATCCTTCGCCAGCAGGGCCAAGAAAATACGCTAATGCCGCGGCTTCGGCCATTTTACCGATAGAACTTTTGCCCACGTCGTGGATAGCGCCGGATATATTGCCTATTGGGTCTGCTAAGAAGCTCATATTTGCTCCAAGAATATGTTAAAGTTTACCATTATGGGGTACCAGTGGCAATTAAAATGCCTTCTACACCAATGCCAACGGAAGATGTACCAGAAGATGGTCCACCAGCAGCTTGCCATTGAATATCCGTTTTAGCCGCATAAGCGCGTGGCGCAACCCTAATCGTTTGATATGAGTTTGTAAATGGCGCCTGTAATAAGACTTGAATTATTCCAGTGTTGGATTGAGTCCAAACCCGATACACACAATAGTTGTTAATTGTGTTGCCGCTTTGATTTGAATACGCGTTAGATCGAGTTAAGTAAAAAATATAACCATTTGGAACCGTATAAATCATGGCCTGGCTTTTTCCAGATCCCGCCATAATTTCTCCATACTGATTGGTTGTTGTGGTTGCTGAATCAACAACATTAATAGTTCCAACAGCATTAACAGTACCCGTTATTTGCATCCCATTAATTCTTAAATACTTGTTGGCAGTGGCAACGTGAGTTGTGCCATTGGTAGTTATGGTTTCGCTTATTGGGTTATAGCTTGAATCTAATCCAGATATGATGACTTGTACGGCCGTATCAGAAGATGAAGAGCTCAAAATCCACATCTGTATGGCTGTAGATGGATAAGATGGATATGCGTTTGCATTTTCCCAAACAGGATAAAAAGTTGCAGCGCTTGAGTTTGGTAAAGCGTTTTGGAATCCGTAAATATTAACCACCGATGTGCCAGATACAAGCCCTCTTGATACCTGCATATAAGGAGGTAAAGCCAAAGAACTTTCGTTGTCAATGATGGCTGTGCTTGGATTTCCGCTGGAGCCAACGTTTGGATAGACAACAATAGTCATACTGCCTCCCCTCCACTGACTGTAAGGGTTAACCCTGTTCCAGAACCTTTGGCCTGGAGGGTGACGCCTGGCAACATGACTTGAGTGCCAGACCATTGCAATGTTGAATAGGCCGGTACAGGCGTGGTATAGAAGATAGAATTGGCTGTGCCCGCAGTTCCGCTACTGGCCACAACAGACACAAATACATTGAGCGAACCTGCGGTGGTATTGCAAATGTCCATGTCTTTCAAGTACGTTCTTGTATTGGCCGGCACCGTATAGATGGTGGCGTAACTGGTCGTCAGCGCGGCTTGACCGAGCTGGTTTGGGGTGACGTTTTGGTAGTTACTCATAGTGTTGTGTTCAGCCAGCCCATCACTTGATTGGTGGAAATCTGAGATAGCTCTGTGGCGTTCATTGCGTTTAACTGGTTAAAGTACAAACGCAATACGTTGGTCAGCTTGTCCATGTACAGGCGTTCATATTCATCGGTGGCCAACGGCATGTTGGGTACAGCAGGATTTGTAGGTATTGTCATCTTCTTCCATCCAAACGAACGTCAAAACGTACCGCACCGAGCTGCCACGTCGTGCCAACCTGGTTAGATTCCATCTTGAAGATTAACTGACGACCGCGAATCCTTGTGTACACAATACCCGTAAACTTGTCTGTCACGGTATAGCTCGAGCCTTGATAGGTCACTTTATCGGTATTGCCTGTGCCTGTACCAGAGCCTGAGTTCTGCAAAGGATACAGCGTCATGGTCGCCTGTGGAGTTGTGGCGCTGGTGTTTGACCCGCTGAAAGTCAAGTCCGGTAGCATCCTCCAGACAAAAGAGAAGTGATCTCCTTGCTGAATATCAAACTCGGAAGACTGGATATACGCATCGATGGCTACAGGAGTGCCGCTAGATACGTCGTCTACACCGCTTTCTTGATTCAACAATAGACCCGTAGCGGCTGATGCGTTGTAGCTGGCGCCAATAGGATTTGACTGTAGGGTGGTGTCAAGCCATGCCGTGCGGTTGAGTGTGCCGTAGTACCAGATTTTTTCAATATAGTTGTAAACAACATAACTGTCAGGATTTGTGTTTTCGCCGGTGCAATAGAACCACCAGACCTCGTTGAAGCCTTCAACCGTGCTGCAATAAACCTGTTGATTCTGTTGTATGTTGAGGTTTTGGAACACAAAGCGGCGTAAATCGCAATTGAGCGTCTGGAGCCGGCCGTCATACATGTAGAACTTATCAACGCCCATCCAGTACACAACACCATTGGCATAAGTTGCGGCGTTAGGACCAATGATGGAGATGGTTGAGCCCAATAATTGCGTCGCCCAAACAAAAGGTGGTCCAACATATTGCAAAGAATAGATGGCCTGATCCGTCAAAACCACAATCTCTTGTCGAGTCTGTATGGTTGTGATAATCTGTGAGCCGTGTGAAAGCCTAACACTGCCAGCTTGATTGGTGATGTCTGGATACCAAACCAAGGGATTGGCTTGATCTGACCAGCGAATCAACATGGGATCGAGCACCGTAGACTGGTAAGTATTTGTCCCAAAGACAATCACAAACCGTGAGCTGTCCGATACAGTCAAGGCATTCTGATAAATCGGTACATCCACCAAATTAGAGATGTAAACGCCTGTACCTGTACTCGACGTGTTGATGGGTGAGCCTCCCACTGTTGCCGCCAAATTAAACGTTGTACCTGTTGAGTTGGTTACATAGTACGTTGTATTGGCAGTTAGACCCGTTGGCATGGACGTTGCATTAAGCTGAATGCTCGAATTGTTGGGCAGGGATACACCGCTGGCAGTGATTAATCCTGGGCTGGCACTGGTGACAGTTACCGATCCACCCAATGAGCTCAACAAAACGCCAGGATTACTGACGGTGTTGACGGCTGGTTGCCAGTAATAAATAGCCGCACCGATTGGCCCGTAAATCAAGTTCTCGCCATAGTTGTAGGCATTCCAAATCTGTAGACTGACGTTCGTTGTACCGCCACTTCCCCAAGCTCCTGATCCCCAAGACCCAGCTCCCCAGCCGTTAAAAGGCGTTTGGATAGCAGGGCCGGTGTTAATTTGATATGTAGCCGTTACAGTGCCGCCGCCCGGAGAGCCCGATGCATCTGTAGAGTTGGCTGTTGCCGTGGCTGTAAAGGTAAACGAATTGGTGGCAACGCTTGTGATCTGATACTGTTGATTCAGCACCCCAGAGGTGATGTTTCCACCCAGCCCTGTGGCACCGCTAAACGTTACAAAATCCCCCAGGAGAGCGCCGTGTGCAGTAGCTGTCACCGTGATATTGGTGCTACCAGCCACGGCTGTAAAAGGCGATGTCAGCGTGCTGACCTTGCGGACGGGGGTGATGTCGTAATAAGCCCCGCCAGTTGTAACGTAGAACTTTAAGTTGGTTCCAAGGGCTACAAAGTTTTGTTGGGCTAACGTTATCCAATTCCAGAGAGTGCGACAAACGCCTAAAAATGTAGCGGCTGAATACTGCGTCCAACCACCAATCTTCTCTGGACTACCTTGCCTAAACCTGATTTTGTCGGACTGATACCACCCACCTTCAGTATAATACTGGGTGTTCTCGCGGTTAACTCCAGGTCTGAATACGGGCTTAATTAGTGGCATACGTCTATGCTATTAAGCGCCCAGAACGGAAAGCGCGTGTTGAGTCAATTTAATGCGTTCATCAAGACCAAATGTACCGCCGTTGATGCGTTTTGTCAATCCCGTCCAATTTTGCGCCTCGGCTAGATCGTTACATCCATGCGTCTTCCAGAACCACCCAGCAGAGAGGGCGGCATACATAGAGGTTGCAACAAGTTGCGGGTTTGTCACAAAGTCCTGACCAACGGATTTGCCAAAATGCCAATAGTTATCATGCCCTGTTAACTGTATACATCCACGCCCGTGGAACCTCCATCCGTCTCCAGAGGATTCATCCCGATTTCCCATTTTGTTTGAATAAATCCGATTGGCAATTTTCTCTGGATGGTGAGCGTAAACTTCAATTTCTCCCGGCTTGAATTTATGTCCAAAGAGTTTTTGAAGGGTTTCGACTGAGTAGTTAAGGTTTTCTTCCAGTTTTTTGAAGTGACCGCACTCATGAGCGCACTGTCCGATAAAAGCTGCCTGTTTATTGACATCATTCATCCCAAACGTAGCAAAAGTTGTAGTCAACGGTTCCGACCATTCCGCACCTATTCCCAGAGCATGGAGCTTCTCAGGGCTTAACATTGACCGCCTCCCTTACTTGGTTGTAGGTGGTGATGCAGGCGTTGAGCTGGGTGATGGCGAGATCGCCGTCTGCTGCGATGGCGACAATATCTTTAATAACCTGTCGGTCAGATTGGCCTGCATTGGCTGTATTTCCAGCGGGGGCATCTGCACTGGCTTGAATGGGACAACTGGCGGGGAGGCGCAACTCGCCAGAGTCAACCCTAGAGTTAATACTAGACTGTTTATCTTTAACATCATTTCTTGCCTTTACAAGTGCAGAAGTTACGCCCGAGAGCTTCTTGCTTAATTCGGCTTCTTTGGCGCGAGCTTCGTCATTAAGTCGGATAATTTCTGCTTGATCTTCAGCAACACGTTCTTGATAGCCTGCATGGTGTCCATAAAAATATACTCCTAGTACAGCGCAGATAGCGCCTAAAATAAACCAAGGATTGAGGAAACTAAACATTGCTAGCCCTCGCATGCGCCATTCTCTCACGTTCCGCGTCATCCTCCAATACTGGGCGACTTACAGGCGCTGGGGGAGGCGTCCAGCCAGCGGGGGTGGACATCATCACTACAGGCGGTGGAGGAGGAGCAACATATGCATCCTTATTGGCCTTGGCCGCATTCATCATATTGGTTGCCTCGTTTGTTAAGCCCTTGGTCAGAATACCACCTATACCACCCACAATAAGTAAAACTATATCATTAAGCATCTTTGTATATGCTTGATCAATAGGGGCCATCTGCTTGATGGGCTGGGTAACAAACGTCACTGAATAGAGAAGCGCAAAGGTGATGAACGCAAAGATCAGCGTCACCATGATGATCACAAAAGCCCGAACACGGACTTCTATCTCATCGGCAGTTAGCCGCTCCTTGGGGCTGTTGAACAGGGCTAATAACAGTTCCTTCAATTTTCTTCTCCAGTACAGGTGCTATGAGATATTCGGGACAGGTTTGGTCAAACTCACATCGAGGCTTTTGGCATTGAGCAGCGGTAAAGTTATCGGGGTTCTGGCAATAATACCTATAGGTATCGCCACATCCCGACAGCAGTAATAGCAAGAAAAGATACTTCATTTGCCTTCAATCTTTACAAGAGCCTTGTTGACACGAATTTCCATCATCTTTATGTCTATGTACATCCATGACAATAAAGGAATAAACAACAGAATTACAGCCATCAAAACGACGATGACGTAGACGAAGAATGTACGATCATCATCATTATCCATACCCACGCTATCATTAGAAACGTAACCGTTATAACTGTTGCTCTGGCTTGAAACTCCTCTTGCCTTTGACGTTTTTGCCATGCCAGTTTCCGTTTCTTGTCTAGCTCTGCCTTTCGTACTAATGCTTGTTGATTGGCAATATGGCCAACCATCTTGTTGACTCGACTGTACAAGTCTTTCATCTCTTCAGGAACGTGGTACACCATGTACTCACGCATCTCTTCGTTTAGCTTTTCCATCTGTAAGTTGGCAATCACCAACTTAATCGCAATGTCCTGACCCTCTTCGCCCGTCGAATGCAGTGCAATCTCTTCTTGCTCTTTGGCGTAGTTCTTTAAGCCGTTGTAGGCATGAAAGAACTTGGTGAGTGCATCTGCAACTTGGGCATATATTTGGTTCTCATCAAACTCAGCTGCCTTTTGCTTTGCCTTCTTAACAGGCTGAACCTGTTGTTCTTGAGGCGTTTTTTGAGCGCCAAACAGCTTCTTGAAAAACCCAAATATTCCTTGAGCATCAGCTTGCATGCCCTTGACATCTTTTACAACCCCGTCAATTTCTTTCTTGGCATCGACAACAAATTGCCGGCCTTCTTTGTACATCTCGCATGACTCTTTAACAAGCTTAAATGCGGAAGTAGCCAGAGCGACAAGGGTGAACGGATCAATGACGTCACCTTACTTCTTCAGGCCCTTGAGCGTCTCAGCCAACCGCGCACGCTGCCCCAGTTTCCCAGGTTTTTTTGCAGCGGCGGCTAGCTTCTTTGCAGGAATCGCTTTGCCTTTAGGCACTTTCAGTTCTTCGCGGAGCGCACCTGGGTGTTTGATCGCTCCCTTTATCCAATTTTTTGTTGCCATTTTTAATCCCAATGGTTGCGGTTGATGTTTCGCGGTCAATGGTCAAAAGCCCATAACAGCAGATATTCCAATCATCACCCTCTCTCTCGCTAAAAGATGGGGTGTTGATCCGGACATTCTTGAAAAGATACTCTTTGTCGCCCTCAAACACACGCCAAGCATGATCGACAGTCCCACGACCGTCTTGTCCGCGGGATTTGTTGAATCTGATGCGGTACTTATTCATATGATTTCCGCTGGAGGAGTGGTAACACAAACAGTCTGAGCTGCCGGCTGGACGGTTACATTGAAGTGAACAAACTTCAACGGCTTATTAGCAGCATGGCGACCAAAAGAATGGGGCAACCAAGCGTTTGAAAAGATCATCAAGCCAGGCTTGGGGATGAAGTTAATCATCTGACTGGCGGGAGTGACAAGGCCCATGTTTGCTTCTGGCAAATTGGCTTGTACTTTACCTGGGCGGGGGTCATGGAAGATCACGCTAGAGCTTTTCTCGGGCACTTCAAGAAAGTAAAACCCAACAAGTTGGGCCCCAAACCCGTGAACGTGCTGCTCCATCATGGAGTGTTTGTGGTGTTCTTGGGTCCACATTTCTGTAAAAGTCGTTGCCAGTCCATCCATTGCGTAGCCTTGGGCCTGCAAAACGTTCCAGGCTGTACCACCAACAAATTGGCAAAATTCCGCTACACGGGGGTCGCCAAATAGGTTATCGGTCATTACAACCGGATAAATTGGATCAATTTTGCGTTGAGTTTTGGCAAACTTTAGACGCTCTTCAGACACTTCTTTGACGGCCTTTAAGAAGTCTGGGCGTTCAATTGTGTAAATGTTAGACGGGAAATAGCTCCATCCTTGCAGTTGTGGTTCTTCTACTGCGGCTGGAATTTCTAATTCTGCGGTCGTTCCATCGGGCATTTGTTTCTCCTATTGTGTTACTAGAACCCACGTTGCTGTGGGAAAGTCTAGTTTATACTGTTTTCCATCATCTGGATATGCCGGACGAACAACCCACGAATTTGTTGTGCCTTGCCAGAAATAATTGCCATCTGTTGGTCTTGGCGTTGGGGGCACATAAGCACAGGTAGCCTCGTCAAATGTCCATGCCGTGAAATTATCACGATTTGGTAGGGCTGACCAAGCATCTTTTACGGATTGTTGTAGTGCCAATTTTTCGGAATCCGTCATATCACGCAAAACCCAAACGTCAGTCCACACGCCATCAACTTTTTGATACGTTGGATCCTCAGAATCAAGCACTTGATACAATTCAATAGTTGGACGCTCAACCCGAACAAAGGGTTCCCACTCTGATGGGATAGATCCAAATGCTTGAAGCAAGTTGTCTTCAAACGCAGGGTGATCAATAGTGTTTCCGTTACCGTCTGTTTTAATATAAAGATTCATTTTCTACTCCAAAATTAAGGCGATCCAACGCAAGTTGATGGGAATGTACGAGTGTTGCCCAGCCAGACGATACGGACTGCGCCCGAACCTCCTACGCCTCCCACAGAATCTGAGGTATAACTACCTCCACCTCCTCCGCCTCCATAAGCTCCCCCAGAACCACCAAGGTTGCCAGAAGAAATAGAACCATTTGTTCCACAACTTCCACCATGCCCATACGCATTAGATGTTGCGTGTATACCAGCTGCACCGCTACAACCTTGACCAAAAAGTCCTACGCCACCACCTCCTGAGCCGCCACAAAAAATTCCATGTGCGCCACCACTAGCACTTCCACCACTTCCAGCAGTAGAATTAAAATTAGGATTGTTTTGTGCCGCTCCACCGCTCCCACTATAACCCGCTG